>MDTD01083723.1_pt1 | contig 87064 bp, 81 predicted proteins | sample 811221 | NCBI WGS metagenome assembly MDTD01 (sample SAMN05326646, study PRJNA326480) | marine metagenome | isolation source: seawater | place: Pacific Ocean: South West | collected 2011
TATGGAGCGACAAACGAACTCAAGAAAGCGGCCTGATCAATAACCCGGATATGCCTTAGCAAGGCCGGAAAACTGTGCAGGAAAACAGGACCACCTCACCAGGAACAGGGCCGTGGAACCTATGCTAAGCCATTTTACATAGCGAATGTCGGTACTTGAAACGACTGACACCAGAACAACTAATGCAACCAGTCCAAAGCGGGCAGGTTGTGTGATCCCGACAATATAGCTCGGCAGATAACTCAGGAACAGGAAGCCTGTGAATGCGCAAGTCGCAATGACAACGGCTGAATTGATCAGTTTGATGGGGCGCAGCTCGAACAGTTTCAGTTTCGGTTCGACGATACAAAAATAGAAAGTGGTCAGGAAATAGAACCCCCAGACCAGAAAGCCCCAAAAGCCAAACTCAACCGCGAGCGCATTTGTGAATCCGTATTCGGCCTCTGCTTCGTAGGTTGGAAATTCCGTCAACGGGAACATGATCAGCCCGACATCAAGGCCGGACGTGAAAAGGATGGCCATGAACGCGCCAAGAGGCTGGGGATCTGTGCCGGCTAAGTGCAGGTGATTGAAGCGAATGACTATCAGGGCCGAGGTCAACAGTGTGACCGCAATAGCCACTGAAAGAATAAGATTCATATTGATTGTGCCTTAGGTATTGCCAGCGGAACTGTGCTTGAGGGGCGTGAGCCTGGAATCTAGCTTAGGAAACTGACAAAATCACCCTTCCGGCATTCCAAGTCTTTGTCTGAAATCATTCTGTTCGTTGGTTTGCCTTATGCCCGCGTGTCGTGAGTGGTGCGAACTAATCTCTGACTGACATCCGATTATCCGCGAAAAACAGAGACTGTCTCGAGGCAACTGATAGGTCCGAGCAAATGCCGTTTGCATCCCAGATGCGGCATTTTATCAACCCGTGTTTGGCAGCGGAGTTGCGCGCAACTGTTACAGATTGCCTAGTCGCCCCACATGCAATGAAAGCGTCGCAAATTGTTCAATTATCTGAACACGAAGCGTCGCGCGATCGTCACATTAACTCCCTAGCTGGTGGCAATCTTCTCGAGCTCTTCGGAGCTGGATTTTCGAAGGTAGCGCCGAGCTGCGCGGAAGCGAGGGTTCCGCCAGCTCAAGAAGCAAAAGAGCGGAATTACAATGACATTATTTAAGAGCGGTCTTCTTGTGTCCGCGAGTTTCGTGCTGGGGTTCTGCGCAGCCGCGCAGACAGTCGAACCGACACCCGTTAGCGCAAATGCAGACGAAGCGCGCGAACTCGATACGGTCATCGTTGTGGGGCAGCAGCAAACCTATTCGTCAGCTGAGTCGACGGAAGCCATGGCGCTTCAGCAAGCGCCGGTAACGAGCGTACTGGCACAAATCGACAACCTGCCTGGCGTTCAGGTCCAGGAAGGCGATGCGTTTGGTTTTGATGACTGGTCGACCGGCGTGGCCGTTCGCGGCTTCCAGAATAATCTCGGCGAACAGCAGGTCGGCATCACGATCGACGGCATGCCGAACGGCGGGTCGAACTATGGCGGCGGCGCCAAGGCCAACCGCTACATCGACACGCAGAACGCTGGCGCGATCGAAGTGTCGCAAGGTACAGCAGATATTGCTTCGCGCACAAATGATGCGCTTGGTGGCACGCTCAACTTCACGACCCAAAACCCGCTGGACGAGCGCCGCGTGCGCGTCTCGGCGTCGCTTGGTGACTTCGACTCTCAGCGCTTCTACGGCCGTTATGACAGCGGCTTCCTTTCCGATAACAAGACCAAGTTCTGGGTCTCTCTGTCGACCCAATCGGCCACCGACCATGTGAACCAGTCGGCGGATAACAGTCGCGACCACATGGCTGCCAAGTTGCAAACCGAGCAGTTCGGCATCGACTGGACCAGCTACCTTGCCTACGACGACACGCACGAAAACAATTACCAGCGCCTGTTCTCGCCGGCCGACTTTGCAGCCAATCCGAATTCTGACGGGCTGACTGCTGAGTGGACCGGCGTCCCTTATATCGATCAGCTTTATCGGAAAGCCTGGGGCACGCTGCGGACAAACACGTTCTTCTACCTAAAGGGCGAGAAGGAAGTGTTCGACGGTTTCAAAGTTGATGCCGGTGTCTATCGTCATGACAATGACGGGCGTGGCGATTGGGTTCCGCAATACGTGGTCAATGTCGGCCAATACGGCATGTCCACTGTGCCGCTTGTGACGTTTACAGACCCGGCGGGTTCGCCTCTGACACCTACTCCGGGCTGTGTCTCGTCGATCACGTACCCCTATGGTGGTGCAGGTCCGGAGTACGATCCGGCTTGTTTCCCTGCGAATTCCATTCCGGTGTCGTCTTACAGGCATACCCACTACCAGAAGGAACGGACCGGGGCTTATGCCGACTTCGAGTGGCAAACACCGATTGGCCAAACCGTGGACAATACCCTGCGTGGCGGTCTCTGGTACGAGGATGCAACGCGGTACGAATATCGCGATTGGCACAAGCTTATCGATTCTCGTGTCGGCGCCGATTATGACTACACGGCATATTGGGTTCAGTATAATCGCGAATTCCCTCAATCGACCTTCAAATGGTACCTCGAAGATGTTGTGAAGGTATCTGACTTCTCATTCCGTCTCGGGATGAAGCAGTTCAGCAACGAGATCGAACGCGCTGACAATTTCGCGCCGAATGACGCGGCATTGAACTTCAAAGTGTCGACCGATTCCGACGTTCTGTTCTCCGGTGGTGCGGCTTGGACCCCCAGTGCCGTGCCTGGCCTGGAAGTCTTCGCTGGCTATGCCGAAAACTTCAAAGCCATTCCCGATACGGTTCTCGAAGTGCTGGCACCGGGCGGTACGCCTGATCCGGAAACGTCCGAAAACAGCGAAGTTGGCGTGCGCTATTCCGGCCAGCGCTTCCGGGGTTCGCTCGTCTACTTCGACTCGACGTTTGACAACCGCTTGCTTGCGGTCGCCAACCAGACCGTCAACGGGATCGACTATCTCGAAGCATCCAACGGCGGCTACATCAATGGCGGCGGCATCGAGTCGAGCGGCTTTGAAGCGTCAGGCGAATTCCGCGCAACGGACAACCTGTCATTCTTTGCATCCTATACCGGTATCAGCGACGCCAACATTCTGGGCTCGGGTATCGTGACACAGGATGCTGCGACTGGGCTGACCGTGCTGGACAGCAACGGCAACATCGTCAGCACCGTTGTTGGTAATCAGGTTCCCGGTATCGCCAAGAACATGGCGGTCGTCAGCGCGGATTATACGGACGGCAATTTCTTTGCTGGACTGTCGACCAAGTGGGTGGACGATCGGTTTGTTGACGTCGGCAACACGTGGACGGCCGAGGGCTACTACGATGCCGATCTGTATGCAGGTATCTCCGGCGAAGCGATCTCCGATGACCTGTCCAATCTGGACTTCCGCCTGACCGTCAACAATCTGTTTGATGGCGATTGGCTGGCAGGAATTTCCGGCGGTGGCGCCTGGATTTCGGCACCGCGGACCGTTGTGTTCACAGTGACTGCAGATTTCTAGGAATGATGTAAGTTCAATCATTGAGGAAGGCGGTCTCTGTGAGACCGCCTTCTTCGTAATTACAATATATGCCCGTCGATAGAGTTTCAGAAAAGGAACGGCACATGCCCCGGATCAACCGCCGCCATGCATTGGCATTGATGACAGGAACTGCACTTACGTCAGCTTGTGCGACGCCGGGTGAGGGGGCTGCGCAATCTGCGACGAATGAGTCACCTGATCCAGCCGTATTCCGTCACGGTGTGGCAAGCGGTGACCCTGATGCCTCCAGCGTTGTCATCTGGACACGGATCACGACGCTCGCATCGGAAGTGGACGTTACGTGGTCGGTCTATGACGATCCGGAAATGGATTCCCTCGTTGCAAGCGGTGCCGCAAAAGCGACGGACGAGACGGACTACACCTTGAAAGTGGTGGTGGACGCCCTGCAGCCGGGGCAGACTTACTACTATCGTTTTGAAGCGGAAGGGGTCAGGTCCCGGCTTGGGCGCACGCAGACTCTGCCTGTCGGAGCAGTGGACCAGCTCGGTATCGCGCTTGTTTCCTGTTCGAATTACCCGTTCGGCTTTTTTAACGGGTATGATGCGATCGCACGCGATCCGGAGATCGATTTCGTCCTGCATACTGGTGACTACATTTATGAATATGGTGGTCCAGAGGGATGGGGAGAGGAGACCGCCTCCGTCATCGGGCGTCCGCATGACCCACCGCATGAAATCATTACACTAGCCGACTATCGCCGTCGGCATGCCCAATACAAATCCGACGCGGGTTCGCGCGAAATGCATGCAGCGCACCCTCTCATCTGCTGTTGGGATGATCATGAAAGCGCCAACAACCCATGGACGGACGGCGCTCAGAACCATCAACCTGAAACCGAAGGCAGCTGGGCAGCACGACGCGCGGCTTCGATTCAGGCCTACTATGAGTGGATGCCGATTCGTGAGCCCATGCCGGGTCGAACAAGAGCACAGTTCTGGCGTTCCTACATTTTTGGTGACCTCGCCACGCTCATTACGCTGGAGACGCGCCACACGGCACGTGGAAAACAGGTGGACTATGCAGAGTGGGCGCCGAAGTTAAATACCGAAGAAGACTACGCAGCCTTCCGCCGCGATGTGCTGGGCGACCCAGATCGGCATATGATTTCGCCGACAGAACTGGAAGATATATCCGTAGCCCTTTCTGAATCCGTAGCGAAGGGTCAGCCTTGGCGCGTGATCGGTAATCAAATTCCAATGGCACGCATGCCTGTGCCAGACGTCATTGGCCTCGGTGTGTTACCCGCTCCCCTTGAGACTTCGCTCGAAGCGCATAAGCGGTTGGCTTGGTTGGGTAAGCATGGACTCCCATTCTACACAGACACTTGGGATGGTTACCCTGTCGCGCGTGAAGCGTTCTACGATTTATGCAAGGCGAATAAAGCTTCCGACCTATTGGTGCTCACAGGGGATAGCCACAGTTTCTGGGCAAACATTCTCCACGACAAGAGTGGTGAGAACATGGGCATTGAACTCGGCACTGCCGGGATTACATCCCCTGGAGACTTTGTTGATTCCGGCTTCGACGCTGAAACGGCTAAAGCGCTTGACCAGGTGTTTTCGGATCAGCTCCCCGAAGTGACCTGGACGGACAATTTTCATCAGGGGTATGTGCGAGTTGTGCTCTATCCGGACTCGGCCAAAGCCAGCTATGTCGCCGTTAGCACAGTGCTCAGCCCAATCTACAATACGAGAACAATAAAGGCTTTTGATATTCAAACAGATGGCGAGAACCTTGCGCTTCGTCAGGCTTGAAAAGCCTCAAGACTTACTTCGCTAACAAGAACCGGAGCATGCGACGGAGCCTGCAATGACGGTGTCTCTTAGACGAAGTCTTTGTGAAGGCCCGCGGCAACGTCTTGCTCGATGAGCTTCAGCGCCAGATCGGGTTGGCAGTGCCCGGTATTACTGTGAAGAGGTATTCGAAGCCAACTTTCAGCGCAGTGCTCTTGGTGTGGAAAATGCTCGCTATGTCCTCGTCCCACATCCTATCCAAGATGCCACGATGCGCGCATTGCTTCGCGCGGGTGCGAAGTCTTCAGAAATTCGCATCAGTCCATAGTAGGGGCTCGAACGATCGCTGCAATCGTCTGCACAAAGTGTTCGAGAACGCGATCATTCGACCAGGTGGAGTGCGTCCGGGTTGAGTCGGCCAAGCGTGTTTCCCGGGCAGAGAGGACGCCGCCAAGGTAGGCTTCAATAAACACAATTCGCTCTGTCTGTTCGTTTTTTGGAATGCGTGTCATCCAGCTGCGTAGCATCTCGACACATCGCTTGTATCCCGTGTTCCAGCGGTCTTCGAGCGCATTCATGAAGAGGTCGCGATGAGCCATGGAGAGCAGGACGACAAAGCGATTGTAGCACTCGACATCTCCGCGCGGCGCCAAGTTGATCGAAGGATATACGAGGATCCGTACGATTTCTTCCAGCTCGGCAGGGCCTCCCGCCGCCATTAATGCATCCAGGGCTTCGTTCCGTCTGGCATCGATCAGGCTGGCGCCATCTACGACCAGAATCCGGATCAGTTCGGCCTTGGACCCGAAATGATAACCGACGGCGCCGTGGTTTCTTTGCCCAGCCGCAGCGGCGATTTCGCGGACGGTCACGCCGTCGACACCGCGTTCGGCAAACAGTTTCAGCGCCGCGCGCTTTAGCGCGTCGACGGCATCGCTCTTATTTTTTTCCTGCAGGCGGACCATAGGGAAGGCTTGCAATCTGATCGTCTCCGCGTCAACCATATTATCCAATTGATTTAATCTGGAGAGGCGGGTGGACGCGCTGGTAGATCTTGAGACGCTAGCAGGTTGGATGGACAGTCAGGAGCTGGGCGATGGTCCGATCCTGCAGGTTGAGCGGCTGGCCGGCGGCACCCAGAATATTTTGCTCAAGTTTCAGCGGGCCGGCCGGACTTACGTCTTGCGACGTCCGCCGCCGGTCCTGCGTGCCAATTCAAACGAGACCATGCGCCGGGAAGCGCGCGTGCTGGCGGCGCTGAAAGGTTCTGCAGTCCCGCATCCGGGACTCATTGCTGCATGTGAAGATGAAAAGGTACTGGGCGCCGCATTCTACCTGATGGAACCGGTTGACGGGTACAATGCCACACAGGGATTGCCTGAGCCGTTCGCGAGTTCGCCTGACTTGCGTCACCAGATGGGGCTCTCGCTTGTTGATGGGATCGCGGCGCTCGGCGCCGTCGACTATGTCGCTGTAGGGCTGACAGGACTGGGCAAGCCTGAAAACTATCTGGAACGCCAAGTCAGCCGCTGGAAAGCGCAGCTCGAAAGCTATGCCGAGATCAGGGAGTGGGATGGCCGCAAGGATCTGCCGGGTGTCAATCGCATTGGGGACTGGTTGGAAGAAAACCGCCCCTCCGGTTTCCGCGCGGGCATTATTCATGGCGACTATCATCTCGCTAACGTCATGTTCCGGTTTGACGAACCACGGCTTGCCGCCATCGTCGATTGGGAACTGACCACTATTGGCGACCCATTGCTGGATCTCGGTTGGCTCCTGGCGACCTGGCCTGACGAGGCCGATCGATCCGACGCCGGAACAGTTGCGGTCCAGCCGTGGGATGGTTTCCCGGAGGCGGAAGAACTTGTCTTGCGATATGCGACTCAGTCGGATCGCGACCTTTCAGGCATCCACTGGTACGGCGTCCTGGCCTGTTACAAGTTAGGCATCATCCTGGAAGGCACCTATGCGCGCGCCTGCGCGGGTAAGGCACCGAAGGCGACGGGCGACGACCTGCACAGACGAACCATATGGCTGCTTGAGCGCGCGCTACGCTGGATCAGCTGAGAATATTCAAACACATGGAGGAGCAGAGATGCTGTTCGAGCATAGCCAGAAAACCAAGGACTTGATCAACCGGATGGAGGTGTTCTTCGACACGCATGTCTATCCGACTGAAGAAGAACACCATGCCTGGAATGAAGATCCTGCGAACCTCTGGCAACGGTGGCCCGGCATCGACAAGATCAAAGAACATGCCAAGGCCGAAGGTCTGTGGAATCTGTTCCTGCCGCACGAATATGGGGAATACAGCCCCGGGCTGACCAATATGGAATATGCTCCATTGGCGGAGATCATGGGCCGGGTGCCGCATTCGTCGGAATTCTTCAACTGCTCGGCACCGGATACCGGCAATATGGAAGTGCTGGCGAAATATGGATCGCCGGAACAGAAGGAACGCTGGTTGAAACCGCTGCTCGCTGGCGAGATCCGTTCCGCCTATGTGATGACTGAGCCGCAGGTCGCGTCTTCCGATGCCACCAATCTCGAACTGACCATCCTGCCTGACGGCGACGACTACGTCATCAACGGCCGGAAATGGTGAATCTCAGGTGCAATGAACCCGAACTGCAAGGTCTTCATTGTCATGGGCAAGACCCTGCTGGACAATCCACGCCATCTGCAACACTCGCAAATCCTGGTGGAACCCGGCACGCCGGGATTGAGCATTGTCAGACACCTGACCGTGTTTGGTTCGAAGAACTCACCTGGTGGCGAATGTGAACCACGTTTTGAAAACGTCAGAGTTCCCAAAGAGAACATGATCCTCGGTGAAGGCCGCGGGTTTGAAATTGCGCAAGGACGTCTTGGTCCCGGCCGCATTCACCATTGCATGCGCTCTATCGGCCAGGCCCAACGTGCGTTGGAAATCATGGCGCGCCGTGTTGAGAACCGGGTGGCCTTTGGCAAGAAGCTTTCCGACCAGAGCTCAATCCGCCAGGACGTTGCGCGCAGCTTCTGCGAAATCGAAATGGCTCGCCTCCTGACTCTCAAAGCCGCTGACTCCATGGATCGCTTTAGCAACAAGGACGCCAAAGACCTGATCGCTGCGATCAAGGTGGTCGCTCCCCAGATGGCACAGACTGTGTGTGACCGCGCAATCCAGGTGCATGGCGGCATGGGTGTCAGCGACGACACACCGATCGCAAGCTTCTTCACGCTGAACCGCTTCCTGCGTATCGCGGATGGTCCGGACGAGGTCCACATGTCCCAACTCGGGAAGATGAAGATCCGCGAATATAATGCCATGTCAGCGCGCTGAACCTCGATAGGAGACTTGGCATGAAAGCACTCGTATATCGCGGACCGAAGGACATCGGCTTCGAATCTGTCCCTGATCCGATTCTTGAAGATGACCGGGACGCAATCATCAAGGTCGACAAGTGTGCGATCTGCGGCAGCGACCTGCACATCTATCACGGTGAGACCTTTTCGGAGGACGTTGGTTATTGCGTCGGTCATGAAGCGGTTGGCGAAGTCGTCGAGGTCGGCCGATCTGTCCGCCAGCTGAAGGTTGGCGACAAGGTCATGATCTCTGCAGCGGTCGGATGCGGGCAGTGCCGGTCATGCCTGGCCGGAAACGTCGTGAATTGCGAGACAAATTCCGGGCGTTGTTACGGCCTGTCCAGCGCGCTGCAGGGGTGCCAGGCGGAAGCCGTACGCGTGCCGGCGGCCGATTTTAACGCAGCGCGCATTCCTGAAGGTGTCACAGCGGAGCAGGCGCTCATGTTGACGGATGCGTTGGCGACCGCCTGGTTCGGTGCGCGCAATGCGGATATCGGGCATGGCGCAACGGTCGCCGTTGTCGGGCTGGGTCCTATCGGACTCATGGCCGCGGAAAGTGCCCTGGCCATGGGGGCCGCAAGAGTTTTCGGTATTGATCTGGTCGAAGAGCGGCGCGCCATGGGGCGTGCCATAGGATTGGAAACGCCAGAACCGGGCGAAGCCAGGGACTATATCCGTGAAGTCACACACGGCCGAATGTGTGACAGTGTGATCGAGGCGGTGGGGCATTCCGCGACGATCCGCGCGGCGCTCGGACTGGCCGGGCGCCGTGGTACCGTGTCGGTCATTGGCGTCAATCAAGACCGGTCCATGGATTTTCCGATGGCCAAGGCGTTCGCCATGGGGCTGACGTTCCGGATCGGAACCTGTTCAGTGCCGCAGGAGTGGCCTGACCTCGTCCCATTAATCCAATCAGGCCGTATCAAGCCGGAACGCTACATCAGTCACACGCTGGGTCTGTCGGAAGGCGCGCATGCTTATGACCTGTTCGATCGCCGGGCCGAAGGTGCCATGAAGATGGTGCTGGATATCTGAGTAAAATGCGACTTTTTTTTTGATTGGCGAATTTCGCCCGGCAAGTCGGGTGGGAGGTGCGGCTCCCATAGTGGCATCCGGACGAATACAAAGTCGGCAAAAAGTTCGCTTCGATCCGTTCGTCTGTTGGTGCTTGAATGGCAACTCAGCGTCGTCCGGCGGATAATTCTATCACTTCGGTTGTCATCTGTTCCTGGCGTGCCTGCTGGTAAGCTTGTTCGACGTCCGTGCGGCGTGAACGCAGATTATTTTGCGCCCTTGCCATGGCCTCCACCCGTGCACGCGCCTCAGTCTCGGCGCCTTGCATCATCACGTGGGCGACGTTGGCAAAAAGGGCTTCCTGCAGGAGCCCGGTCAGGAGGTCTGCGGCTGGCAAAGTCATCAGCGGCGCTATCTGTGACGTCACCCCTTCAGGCGGTTCCGGAGGGAAGAGGCGCGACACGATGGCGGCATGCCCACCATGGGACGACCCGGTAAGTGCGCGGATTGGGCCGGAATAATGCGTTGATTGTTCAACAAGGACATCCGTCGTGCGGCTGGCCAACGCCGGAATGGCTGCCGGATGCCCTGGCAGGTCATCGGACCACAGGACCGACAGCCCGGTGGCACTCAGCATGTCTGCCGTCCGCGCGCCTACGACAACCAGTCCCATGCCGGGTTCGAGCGTCGCCTGAGTGGCCTCGACGATATGTTCCGGATAGGCGCCGCAGAAGCCTTGCGCCGCGCCGACGACCAGCATCACACCGGGTCCCTCCGGTTCCGAGTAAGGCGCAGCGGCGGCGATGGAAACGGCGAGCGCCTGCGTCACCGTCCCGGCATAGGCGGTAATGGCCTGCATGGCCGTTTCTGCGGAACCGGCATGGCTTGAGGCAATGGCACGTAGCGCTCCGACGACATTGCCGATCTCATCGAGACTGCGCAGGCGATGCTGAATCTCTTCCGGCCGCTTGCTCATGCATGTTTCAATGCGGTTTGCACTGCCTCCAGGATTGCGGATTGCGTGTCTTTATCCAGTTTGGCTGCGGTGAGGTCCAGTTCGGAAAACGCCGAGTCCGCCGCGAAGGTCGATGGCAATTCGTTTTTCAGACGGGCGATCTTTTCCACGTCCACATCATCCAGAAGACCTTCGTTCAGGGCGCTGAGCAGGGCGATCTGCGTCAGGAGGTCCAGCGGTGAGAGGCGTGGCTGGGCAAGCAGAGCCGCGATGCGTTCTCCTCGCTTCATCCGTGCAGTCATGGCCTCGTCCCCGAATCCGCCAAACCGCGAGAACAGTTTCATTTCGAGGTATTGTGCGTAGTCGAGGCGTAATCGTCCGGAGACGGATTTCATTGTGCCCCACTGCGCCTTGCCACCGACCCGGCTGACCGACAGGCCGATATCGATGGCTGGTCGCTGATTGGCCGCAAAGAGCGATTGCGACGTGACGATCTGGCCGTCGGAAATCGAGATCAGGTTTGTTGGAATGTACGCAGAAAGGTTCCCGGCCTCGATCTCGGCAATCGGCAGGGCCGTTAGCGAGCCGCCTCCGCGGGCTTTTGACAGCTTAGATGCCCGCTCCAGCAAGCGCGCATGAAGATAGAAGATGTCGCCGGGATAGGCTTCGCGACCGGGTGGTTGCCTGGAGAGCAGCGCGAGTTCCCGATGGGTCGCAGCGTGCTTGGTCAGGTCGTCATAAACGATCAGCACATGTTGCCCGCGGTCGCGGAACCATTCGGCAATGGACGTGGCAGAAAAAGGTGCCAGCCATTGCAGCCCGGGTTCTGCAGATGCTTCTGCGACGATGAAGATGGTCCGCTCCATTCGGCCATGTTCCCGAACCGCGTCGATCACATGCCGGACCGCTGACGTCCGCTGGCCAATGGCGACATAGATGGAAATGATGTCGCTGTTGGCCTGGTTGATGATCGTGTCGACGGCAATGGAGGTTTTGCCGGTCTGGCGTTCGCCGACGATCAGTTCACGCTGCCCGCGGCCAATCGCGAACAAGGCGTCGACGACCAGCAGGCCCGTTTCGACAGGCTCGCTCACAAAGTCCCGGTCGATGATTGAGGGAGCAGGGCGTTCGACTGGCAATCGCTCCGTACTGTCGGGGACGGGTCCTTTGTCCAGCGGTCGCCCCAGCGGATCCAGCACTCTCCCCAATACCCCTTCGCCGATGGGCACAGATGCGAGCTGCCCTGTCCGGACAACGCGCGTACCAGCTGAGACGTCGTCGGCGGGGTCGAGACAGGCGACGTTAATGTGGTTTTCCTCCAGTGTCAGGACGAAGCCACGGCCGCCGGTCGAAAAGGTCACGATCTCGTTGAGTTCTGCGCCGGGAAGACCATCGACCGTCGCGAGGCCGTCGGCGATCGCGATGACCTTCCCGCGCTCCTCCGCTTCGGCGCCGAGCTGGGCCTCGGCGATGCGCGCCTTCAGCGGGTCTAGTGCCGGATCAGTTGGGCCGGTCATCACGCATCGCTTCGGTGATTTGTTCAAGATCGTGGGCGAGTGAGTTCCGGATTGCGCCGCTGTTTGAATGCAGTTCGAGACCTGCGATCAGATCGGGTGCAGTTGAGATTTCGGGGGCTATGTCGAACGGCGCTATGGCAGACTTTACCAAAGATTCTTCGTCTTCGGAGAGCGGCGTGGCAGTCAGCACCTTCAGGTTTCCGCCCTTGAGCAGGGCACCGCGTTCGGCCGGTGGCATTTTCTGGAGGGATGCGATCAACCGGCTGACATAGCTGCCGAAATCCTGCGGCTGCGCGGTCAGGGCGCGCTCTGCGATGATGGCGGCGAGATCCCGGGCCCGTGCCAACGCCTGTTCTTCGAGATCGTGAGCGCCTCGCTCGTGCGCGGCCTTGCCTTCGGCAACGATCCTTGCAGCCTCTGCATGGGCCTTGTCGATGAGGGCCTTGCTTTGTGCTTCGGCTTCCTTGTGTGCCTTGGCCAGAACGTCTTGTCGCGCAGACGCAGTTGCGTCGGCTTCGGCAAGGGCCTTCCGGGTCGCTGCCTCAGCCTCTGCCTTTGCCTTGTTCGCCGCGTTCAGTGCGGCGTCTGTCTCGGTCTGACGGCGTGCGATGACGTCCGCGACCGGACGGAACAGGAAATGCCGCAAGATCGCCAGCAGTAGCAGGACATTGACGATCTGGAATCCGAAGGTAACCCAGTCAAAATTCATTGGATGAAGGGATTGGCGAAGAGCAGTAGCAAGGCGACCACGAGACAGTAGATCGCTGTGGTTTCGATCATGGCGAGCCCGACGAACAGCGTGCGGGAGATTGCACCGGCAGACTCCGGCTGGCGGGCGATGGCTTCCAGCGCGGCCGCAACGGCCCGTCCTTCTGCCAGCGCTGGCCCAATGGCGCCGAACGCGACGGCGAACGTCGCGGCTATGATACTGATGACCGGAACATAATCAGTCATGGGTCTTTTCCTTTTGTTGTGTTTCCGGGGCCGGGCCCGCTTCACTGACCGTCGATCCGACGAAGACGAGCGCCAGGGTTGCGAAGATGTATGCCTGCACCGCTCCGGTCAGCATCTCCAGCGCCATCAACGGGATCGGCACCAGCAGTCCCGCCAGGGACAGGACGATGCTGATGATGAATGCGCCGCTCATCACATTGCCGAACAGGCGGATCATCAGGGAGAAATGACGTGTGACCTGTTCGATCAGGTTGAATGGGAGCATGAGCCAGCTGGGTTTTGCAAATGCGCCAAGCCAACCGCCCACACCAAGTGACCGGATGCCCCAGAAAATCGAGGAGGCGAACACGATGATGGCCAGCGCGGCGTCGGTTTCCAGATGTGCCGTCGGGGGTTCAGCGCCAGGGACCAGTGAGGTCCAGTTCGCCGCCAGGATAAAAACCAGAAGCGTGCCGATCAGGGCGCGGAACCGGGCAGGGTCGCCGGGTACGGTCGCGCGGATCTCGCTGTCGATCGTGCTGACGATCAGTTCAAGGACAGCTTGTGCACGCCCGGGCTTGAGGCTGAGCCGCCGGGTCATCAGGATGGATGCCACGGTTAGCACAGCCATGATGGCCCAGGTGACAACGACCGGCGTGGTGATGGCAACCGGACCGAGCGTGAAGGCCGTCCCGGCTTCAAACGGAGAAGACTCCATCACCGCGCTCCTTTCAGGACGATTGCCCGGCCAAGCAGGATTCCCGCAGCGCCGGCTATCAGAACCAGCGCGCCGCCTTGGGCGAACAGAAACAGGATACCGCCCAGCAGAACGATCCGGCCAAGCTGCAGCCCGATGGCGGACAGGCGGCCTTCGACAATCCTGTTCGCGACCCATTCGAGACTGGCGAAATGGAGCCAACCGGCGCCCAGCCCGGCGAGACCGGCCAGCAGGGCGAATATGAGTGAGCTAACGTCAGGCATCATTGCTCCTGTATCCACCGCCAGGCCAGCACGAAGCCGAGGACGGCACCGGCCATCAGCAGGGCCGCAGCCATCGTGATGCCGCTATGCATCCACCTGTCCAGCCAATGCCCGATGAACAGCCCGGTCAACATAGGCACCACTATGATCCAGCCAAGTGCGCCTATGGTCGCGAACCGGCGGGCAAGAGACGGCTCCGGGTCTGCTTTGCCGGCCTTGTCCAGCGCGTCGGCGCGGCGGGCAGCTTCCTCAGTGGGGTCGTTGTTGTCACTCATTTGTCGGCATCCGCCTGCAGACCGAGCGTGTCACCGCCAGCGGCGAGTTCGTGCATGAGGCGGCGGACAGCTTGCGCATAGAGCTTCACGCCCTGTGCCCGGGCCCGACGGGACTCATCCAGTGCCTCCTTCCGCGCCTCTGCAACGCCTGGCCTGAGGGAAGCAAGGTCATCGCTGACGATCGCTTCCCGGCAAGCCACGCGCACCACATGACCGCCGCTCACGCTAAAGATGCCGCCCCTGAGGGCGCAATACCGAAACGGGCCCTCTGCCACCCGCCAGCGCATCACGCCGGCATCAATGACGGTCAGGAAATCCGTGTGTCCCGGCAGGATGCCAAAATCCCCGCTCGCATCCTCTGCCCGAATGGACACGACCGCGTCCTCCTGCAAGATGATTTGCAGAGGCGTGGTCACCGTGAGTTTCAGGACCGTCGTCATGACGCCAATTTCCGCCGCGCCGTCTCCTGTGCGCGCGCTTCGTCCAGCGATCCGATCATGTAGAGCGAGCTTTCGTCCCAATCGTCGCACTCGCCGGACAGGATGGCACGGCAGCCGGCGATCGTGTCTTCCGTCGAGACGCTGCGGCCTTCCATGCCGGTAAAGGCCGCTGCAACGAAGAAAGGTTGTGTCAGGAAGCGTTGCAGCCTGCGTGCACGGCCGACCAGAAGTTGTTCATCGCGGCTGAGCTCTTCGACACCAAGTAGGGCAATCACGTCCCGCATCTCATAATAGTGCTCAATCAATTTACGGACTTGAGTGGCGGTATGGACGTGGTCTTCACCTACGATCAGCGGATCGAGCAGTGTGGAGGTCGTGCGCAGCGGGTCGATGGCCGGATAGATTCCTTCGGCGGCGAGGTCTCGCGACAGCATGACCATACTGTCCATATGTGTGCTGATCGCGGCGATGGCGGGATCCGTGAAGTCGTCTGCAGGCACGTAGACGGCTTCGATCGCAGTCACGGCAGCGCGGCTGGACGAGGTTATGCGTTCCTGAAGATAGGCCACTTCCGTCGCCAGCGTCGGCTGGTATCCCACACGGGAAGGCATGCGTCCGAGCAGGCCGGAGACTTCAGCGCCCGCCTGAACGAAACGGAAGACGTTGTCCATCATCAGGAGGACATTGCGCTGGTCTGTATCGCGCACATGCTCCGCAATTGTCATCGCCGCAAGCGGTACCCGCCAGCGGGCGCCCGGCGGCTCGTTCATCTGGCCATAGACGAGGATCGTGCGGTCCAGCACGCCGTAATTCGTCATGTCATGAAGCATCTCGTGCCCTTCGCGCGAGCGCTCGCCGACACCGGCAAAGACTGACACGCCGTCATAGTCTTTCACCATCGCGTGGATCAGTTCGGTGACCAGCACGGTCTTACCGACGCCCGCCCCCCCGAAGAGGGCCGCCTTGCCGCCCTGGGCGAGCGGAGCCAACAGGTCCAGCACCTTGATCCCGGTGGAGAACAGCCGCACCTGCGTGCTTTGCTTTGCCAGCGGCGGAGACGACTGGTGAATGGACCGGCGCGGCGTATCGGCGGGCAGAGGCGGGCCGCCATCACCGATCTCGCCCACGACGTTCAACAGGCGGCCCAGTACCTGGTCGCCAACCGGCACGGTGATGGGCGCGCCCGTCAGGCGCGCCTCCATCAGCCGGGACAGGCCTTGCGTCGGCTGCAGCGCGATGGCGCGGAAATGTTGAGTATCGAGATGGGCTTGCACCTCGCACACGACGGCAGCGCCGTCCGGGTCCACAATCACCGCGTCGTTGATGGCTGGCAGTGCGTCGTCACAAACAAAGTCGATTACGGGCCCACGAACGGAGGTGACCCTTGCTACCTGGTCAGGCAAAATACCCTCCCGAATCCAAGACTTGCCAGATCGCCTCGCGAGGCCTCTGGTTGAATCCAGGACTATATAGCAATCAGTCACATTGGAAATGCCGACCGTAACGGCATTCTCAAAAGGTCGGAGTCAATCCTGCTATTCTCGGACAGCGTCTTACTTGAACTGTTCCGCCCGGGCTTTCAGGTCGTCCGGAATCGCAACCGCTTTTCGTTCCGTAAGATCGAAATAGACGGACGTCGCTTGCCACGCGCCGGAACGAGCCGAAGGTTACGGCCCTGCGGCAGTGGTTGCTTGATGAGATGGCTGCGAGCCGGGCGCTGTCGGGTTAGCCTCAATCTGTGAGGCAAGGAAATCCGAAATGGCTGAAACAGCTTCTGGCTCGGACAGCATCGGAGCATGCCCCCGGTTCGGCACGGTCACCAGCCGGCAATTTTTGTGACGGCGACACATGCGATTTGCTGTGCTGGAGGTGAGGATGTCCGAATGTTCGCCCCGCAACGTCAATAAGGGGATATGCTTCATGCGGCCGAACAGGCGCCACATCATGAAATTGATTTTCCAGACCGGTCCGGAAACGTCCATGTTTTCGGTAATGGCCGGGTCGTAATCGAACTCGACTTGTCCCGTGTCCGTTTCACGGCAGGTCTGGCGGGCGAAGGCGATCCAGTCTGTTCCGGTGAAATCCGGAAAGGCGGTATGCTGACTGGATTGGATGGCGTCAGCCGCAGCCTGCCAGTCGGGGAAAGAGCGCACGCCGCTGGTGTAGCCGGCAATTCGCTTCACGCCTGCAGGGTTTACGGCCGGCCCGACATCGTTGAGGACGATGCCCTGAATCCGGTCCTTCATGGCCTGCGACATGATCATGGCCATCAACCCGCCCATGGACGTTCCGATCAGACTGACCTTGCTGGTCTCGAGCTTGTTGAGCAGGGTGACCATGTCACCGACATAGACGTCCGGGGAATAGGCGCGATTGGGATCGCGGTCTGACAAGCCACGGCCGCGGACATCGACCGCTACGAACCGGCAAGGCAGATCCAGCTGGCGGATCAGCGGCTCGAAATCCTTATGGTTTCGCGTGAGGCCATGCATGCAAAGCACGGTCAGGGCGGCGTCCTCCGGGCCGTAATCGGCCGCGTAGAGGCGCAATCCATCAGTCGACTCGTAGAAAATGTCCCGCTTGCCGGGGAGGGCGGAGTCCGATGCTGCCGGTCCGCCATCCTGTGCATGTTCCAGATCATCTCTCATGAGGTTGCAGCCGCTCGCTTTGCGTCCCGGTCATAGGTTCGTCCTGACAGGAATAGAAACACGACACTCAGGGCGTTCAAAGCCAGAATGATTTCGAGGGCGGATTTGAGGGGTGTTGTTGACCCGGCTTCCGAGAAATGGGTGCTGAGCCATCCCGCAAGCGTGGGGCCGCCACCAATTCCGATGAGGGTCAGGCAGAACAGCATGAAAGCGGACGCAAATGAGCGCATGCGCAAGCCGACAAGTTCCTGTGATGCGGTGTAGGCGATGCTTGCGTAAACAAGGCCGATGAAGCTTGGAACGATGTTCCAGACATAGGCCAGCTCGATGCTGGGCGCCTGAAGGAACATCCAGGCGAAGGGCAGGGCGAGGGCCGCGCAGGCCGCAATGGTCCAGGGCCGCCATCTCAAATCAGTTGACGACAACCGATCGCAAAGCCGGCCGACAACGACCGCCCCCACGCCGCCGACGCCGCCAATCAGGATGCCCAACGGAATTGATACGTCACCCGGGCCGACGCCATAGGTCCGTTGCAGGTGGCTGGAAGTGAACACCAGGAACGCATTTGCCGAAATACAGATCAGGCAACACCCGGCGAGGAGGAAAAGGAAAGATGTCTGCCCACCAATGAATGCCAGAGTTTCCTTCAGCGTTGGTGCGATGCCAACATCGGCGCGGGCTTCGACCGCACCCCGGACCGGCTCTTTCAATGTGAACCGTACCAGCAAGGCAAGTAACAGGCCCGGTACCCCAGCGATAAAGAAAGCCGCCCGCCAGCCCCAGGCCTCATAGACAATTCCGCCGATAATGAAGCCTGCAAGAATACCTATGCCGATGCCGGTGGTGTAGATTCCAAGCGCTGTGGCGCGTTCCTTCGGTCCATACAGGTCGGAGATGATCGAGGTTGCCGGAGGTGTTCCGCCGGCTTCCCCGACACCAACGCCCATGCGGGCGATCAGAAGGTGCCAGTAATTCTGTGCCAGTCCGGAAAACGCCGTCATGCCTGACCAGACGGCGAGCGCAAGCGTGATGATTTTCCGGCGGTCCCCCCGGTCTGCCCACATGGCAATCGGAATGCCCAGTGTCGCATAGAACGCAGCGAAAGCGAGCCCGGAAAGCAAACCGAGCTGCGTATCGTTCAGGTTCAGGTCGGCCTTGATCGGCTCAAGCAGGATAACGAGAATCTGACGGTCGATATGGTTGAACGTATAGACCAGTGTCAGCAGCCCGAGCACATAAGCCCGGCTCGTCGTTCCCATCATGCCTGCTTTCGGTGAAGACGTATTCAGGGTCATGTATCCGATCCTTCCCGGCCGCCTGGCCGTCATCGCCATCCGGCATGCGGACCGGGAGGGTGGTCCGCATGCCGGCAGTCCCCACGGCCTGGCCTAGAAGTCGGCTGAAAGGGAAACGGTGAACGTCCGCGGCGGGCCGTAGAAGGCCGAGTAGGCAGAATCGAGGCCGAGCTGGCTCGGGGTCACGAAGTTATAGGCTGCCACGCGGTATTCCTGATCGGTCAGGTTCCGGCCATGCACGCCAACCCGGTATTTGCCGGAAGGCGATGTCCAGACGGCGCTGAGGTTGAACAGGTAGTAGCCAGACGGATCGAGCTTTGGTCCGCCACCCGGGAAGATGGCGCTTTGCCCGGCCGGGAAGCCTTCGTTCGGCACGTTGAACAGGTAGTACTCGTCGCGGCCCGAGACGGTCCCGGTCAGCGACAGCTCACCGCGATTGGCGCCGAGATCATGCATGTAGTTGGCAGAGATCTGGCCCTGCAGCTCCGGCGTGTTCTGGGTCACAAAGGAACTGGCGATGTTCATGCCGCCCGACAGGATCTCGTTGATCTCCGCATCGATATAGCCGAGTGTCGCAAACAGCGTCAGATTGTCGGTCGCAAACCAGGTGCCTTCGATTTCCAGGCCCTTGTATTCCGACGCCCCCGCATTGAACACGGACGAGACGAATGTGTCGTTGACGCCATCATTGTCGGTGTCCGCCCCGCTCTGCACGGTGATCTGCTGATCGGTATAGTCCGCAAAGAACACGGCTGTGTTGAGCTGGAGAGTATCTCCGAAGAATGAGCCTTTCACGCCCAGTTCGTAGGAGTCGACCTGTTCCGGTCCGAAGCCCTGGCGGGAGAGGCCAGTCGGGTCGAGGTCTTCCCGTGCGCGTGGGTCGAAGCCGCCCGCTTTGAAGCCCTGCGCATAGGTCGCGTAGAGGTTCAGGTCGTCAGTCGGCTTGTACGAGACGGACACGCGCGGCGTGAACTGGTCGTCTTTCCGCTCGACGCCCTGATAGTCAGTCTGCGTGACCAGGAAGATCGACGTCGTATTCGACGGATCGAAAGAGCCCGTCCCAAGACCTGCCCAGGCTTCACGGAGCACGTCTGCGGTCGTCTTGTCCTCGGTGTAGCGGCCGCCAAGCGAAACGCTCCACTTGTCGTTCAGCTCATAGGTGAAGTCGCCATAAACGGAGAAGTTCTCTTTCTCCTGCGCGCCGGCCTGATAGATGGACAGGCCAAGTGCGCTGAGGATGACGTCGAACGCGCCGTCGGCATTGCCATCCAGATAGTAGACGCCGGCAACGCCGCTGAGCGGGCCGTTGTTGTAGAGAAGCTGGAACTCCTGCGAGAACTGGTCATCATTATAGTACGCAGGCACATCGAAGTCCGGCTGCGGCAAGGCATCGAAATCGATGGGCGTCACGGTCGAGCCTTCACGATAGGCCGTGATCGACTTCAGCGTGACGATATCGTTCACATCCCACTGCGCGGTCAGCGAGTAGCCTTCGGTCTCAACCGAGTTTTTGTCGCCGATGCCCGCCCTTGTGTCGTAAACGTCGCCGGTCACCGGGATCGTTCCATCCGCACTCGGAAGGAGGCGATGGCCGTGCTTTGCGTTGGAATCGTCTTGTGACTTGTCATACGCAAACCGTACCGAGAAGTCGTCCGTCGGGTTCCAGTCGGCGCTGAGACGATAGGCCAGCAGGTCCTTGTCGTAGTGTTCCGCGCCGGTGTTCAGGTTCTTGCCGTACCCATCCCGTGTGTATTTCGCGATCGCACCGCCAACGGCGAATGTGTCGCTGAGTGGGGTAGACCCCGAAACGATGACATCCGCCTGGCTGTAATTGCCGAGATTGGCTTTCACCTTCAGGTCAGGCTCATTGCTGAGCGGCTTGGTGACATATTTGATCGCGCCGCCAATCGTGTTGCGGCCATAGAGCGTGCCCTGCGGCCCGCGGAGAACTTCCACGCGGTCGACGTCGAAGATGTCGAGGATCGCGCCCTGAGGGCGGGCGATGTAGACGTCGTCAACATAAAGGCCGACGCCGGGTTCGAAGCCCCAGAGCGGGTCTTGCTGGCCGACACCGCGGATAAACGCGATGAGCGTCGAGTTCGAGCCGCGCGCAACCTCGATGGTGGCGTTCGGGGTCGAGCGCTGGATGGATGTGATATCGACAGCGCCGGTGATTTCCAGGCGTTCGGATCCGATCGCCGTCACCGAAAGCGGAACGTCCTGGAGGTTCTGCTCGCGCCGTTGCGCCGTAACCGTTACCTGATTGAGTGTGCGTGTGTTGTCATTTGCCTCATCAGCGTCCTGCGCCCAGGCGTGATATTGGCCCCCGGTCAGCGCAATCGCTGAAACCAGGCCGAACTTCAACGTGTCAAACTTTTGTTGCTTCACGATTTCCTCCCGCAGTTTATCGTATTTTGCGAGAGTTAGTCAGAAGCCGCCCCGGAGTTCGATGACGGGACGGCTCAGGCCGGGTGAACACTTTCGCTCACGCGGTTTGGTTTATAATGTCCCCTTTGCGGGCAAAGACGGCGGGCGACACGCCCCGCATTTTCTTGAATGCGCGGTTAAAGGCCCGGACATCGGAATAGCCGAGCTGTTCCGAAACCTGGCTGACAGAGGCGCCGCGGGTGAGCAGGGCGTTGGCGCGGTCCATGCGGTGGTTCAGCAACAGGTCGCGGAAGGATGTGCGTTCCTCGCTCAGCCGCCGCCTGAGGGTTGCGACGCTGATGCCAAAGGAATCGGCGACGGCTTGCTGGGTCTCCAGCCCCTCCGAAATCAGGTCTTCCGTGCGAATGGCAAAGGGCCGGGTGTCCGTCTCCGGCTCAAGGGTTTCGAGGTGGTGGATGACCCTTGAGAAAATCCCGTCGGCGCTCAGGTCGGCATTCGTCGCAGGCGCAATTTGCTGGCAAGCAATATCGTAGTCGAAAATAAGTTCGTACACAGTATTGTTGTACTGAACCGGAACTTCCCAGAAAGAGGTGAGTGTGTCTTCAATCTCCTGACGGCGCCGGACAAGGGAGACGCGGGTCAGGGCCTTGCTGGCGACACCGCCGGTCAGGCTGTCCAATAGGCAATAGACCTTGATCAGCAAGGCATCCCGGACGAAATGGGTCAGCGCCTCATCGTCCCGGAACCGGTAGGGAAATTCCGAGTCATTGAGGATAAGCGTCAGCGTCTCGCCGCTTTGGCGAACCAGATTGTAATTCCCGCCATGCAGCATGTTGAAGTAGGAGGCGAGGTTGCGGATATTGTCCTGCAGGGTCCTGGCGGTCTTCATCTGAGACAGGACGAAGGACCCGCTCTGGTAGAGAAGCTTGCGCTCGGACAGTTGTGCCGTGAGGTCGTCAAGTGATCTGGCAATCTCGGACTGGACGCGGAAATAATCGGCCAGTGGCAGTTTTGTGTTGGGGGCGTCCTGAAGGACTCCCGGCGTCAGGCCAATCCGGCTGATGATCCGGTCCACATCGACACCCTCACTCCCGGCCCAATTCAGAATTGGCGCGATCTGTCCGATCTCGAAGACAACCCTGCTATTTGTACGAGAGGTACTCATGCCGTCTATATACAGGGATTTCCTGTTGCAGGGAATATAGATCCGGTTGGGCCGTCCGTGAGACAAAGGTCGGATTGGCCGGCCAGAGGGGCAATTCCGAGCCGGATGGGGCTTTGCGCGCGTGCGCGATGTTTGCTGGCAGGATGGCGGACCCGGGGATAAGCGGCGCGCTATCCGCACGCCCGCGGCCCGGAACGGCTGCAGATCGCGCAGATATAGAATGCCTCAATCCACCTCCTAAGCCGCCATGCCAGGCTTTCCGGCATGACAGACCTCAGTGATTTCTTCTCCCATGCCTGGCAAACGATTGGGCGCGCCATCGCGGAAGCGGGTTTCAGGGCCGGGCTGCGCGAGGTGCCCGAGGTGATTTCGAAATCGGTGAAGCGCCGCTGCCAGGCAGAGCTGAAACGGCTCGGGATTCTGCTCCGCCGTCTGATTTTCCTGATGGCGCTGCATGTCGACCTCGGGCCGGTCAAACCGCGCCCTGGCAGCAATTATTTCGAGATTTCCGAAGGCGAAAACGAAACGAAGTACACCTTCTCTCTCGTGCCTGCAGCTGCCGGGGAAACGCCGGACTTCCTGCGCGGGCCGCAGATCGTGCCGGATCGCGGGCCCGTCCTCGCCGCGCCGCTGATCGACCGCTGGCAGGCCATGCTGGAAACATTGAGGGACTCAGAGCGCCGGGCCAAATGCCTGGCGCGCACCCTCCAGCGTCAACAGGCGCGCGGAGAGCCGAAACCGTTCATCACGCCCGTGCCGAAGACGCACGCCATGCCCGCCGCCCTCGGCATCGTATCCGGGGGCCTGACCGTTCAACTGATCGAGGCCCTGAAGGGCTGGCCCGATACGAGTTGAGCCTGCTGACAATCAGGATTTTGCCGGAGCGTCATGGGCGTGTCCGGGCGGACGTGCTGGGCCTAGTGCCTCACGTCGTACTTGTCGGACTTCCGGTCGCCCATCAGCATGCGCTGCTCCAACCGCCGGCGCAGGGCAGCGTAATAGGCTTCCAGGAATGCGATGTCGGTTTCGCTGGGTTGCGCCGTCCAGCCGATCTTCGTGCGGATCCGTTCGGCGACCTGTTGCTTGATGTCGCCGGTCGCCTGACGCAGCACATCTTCCAGGACGTGCAATTCGTGAATGCCGTAGGTGTCTGCCTGTTCCGGCGTGAAGGCGAACATGTTGCTGTGCGGCGCTGTGACAACGACTTCTGCAATGTCGCCCATCAGTTTGACTTTCGGCGCCTTGATCACCCAGGTGCCGGCGATCAGGTCGCCGACCCGCAGCTTGTCCTTGTTGAAGAGCGGGAAGAACAGGAACACGCCGGACCAGAGCAGGCCGAACAGGGCCATCCAGGCACCCAACTGGTCTCCGCCCATCAGCAGGAACTGGATCGGCAGGCCGATCTCGACCTCCCGCGTGAAATTCCGGGCCAGCACCGCATTGGCCGTCAGCCGTCCGCCATCGCGTGAAGCAACGCGCAGGCCAAGGGCCCGCTTTCCGGGCGTGGCGGCTTTCCGGCCGATCTCGAAGAAGATGTAATAGAAGTTCCGTACGAAGAAATAGAAGACCAGCCAGAAGGCGAAGGCGATATTCACATTCTCGATGCCCATGGAAGACGCGGCAAAGGTCAGGCCCAGCAAGGTGCCAATGACGATGGCCCACTGGATGGCGACATCCATGGCAAAGGCACCGGCCCGTTCCGCCGCAGTGGCGAGCTTCAGGTGAAGCTTTGCCCCCTCCGGCGTGACCAGCACGCGCATCATCTTGTTGAGGCGCTTCTCCTCCGCCATTCGCGCACGGCGCCGGCGGGCGGCCTCGATGTTCATCTGCATCTCGCCGGGGGCGCCCTGTGCGGTCATGCGCCGGGCCTCCGCCGGGGCAGGTAGAAATAGCCCAGCCAGAACACCGCCGTCGTGGCGGCAATAGTGTAGCGGATGGTGTCGGAATTGATCAGCTGGCGCCCGAAGCTTTCCAGGATGGCCGCGATGATCAGCATGATCACGCAACCCATCGCGATGGTTGCCGCCTTTTGTCCGGACTCCCGCGCCGAGGCGAGGCGGGATTTGCGGCCCGGAAACGCCACCGCGCCCCCGATCACGAAGCCGCCCGCGCCCGCCAGCACGATCGCAAACAATTCGGTGACGCCATGGATCAGCAGCCAGCCAGTGAACTCATAGCCGAGCCCCTTGTCCCAGAAGACGGCATACATGGACCCGAGAATGATCCCGTTCCAGGCCAGCAGCCAGGCTGTGGGAATACCGAAGGCGAAGCCGAGCGCAAAGGCGAACAGCGCGATCTGGGCGTTGTTGTTGAACAGGAAGCCCGCAAAGGCGGTCAGCCGGTCCTGCCCGACCTCTCCAGGGTCGGTGTAGATGGTGGAGCGCAGCGCTTCCACGCTTGCGTCCGGTGTGCGGATCTCGCCGAAGCTCTGGCCATGGATGGTCCAGTACCAATCCATGTCCTGCAGGCAGAGGAAGAAGGCGAGCGCCGCGCCGCCGAACAGGAAGAACGCGGCGAGAAGGGTGGAAAGGACCGCCCCGCGCACGGCTTCCGGCCAGTCCGCGCGGATGAACTGCGCCATCCGTTCGCCCATCGAGGTGCGGGCGCCATAGACATAGAAATAGGCCCGGGTGCAGAGACCTTCCAGATAGGTGATGACGTTCTGGTCCAGCGAAATGGAGCGCGCGACCGACAGGGAAGAGACCGCTTGCCGGTAAAGATGCGGCAGCGCCATCATGTCCTCGTCTGTGAGCGCCTTCACGCCGGAATTCTCGGCGCGGGTGAGGATCAGGTCCAGCTTGCGCCAGTCAGCCTCGCGCTCCTCGCGAAAGCGGTAGGACTTCAGCATGTCACTCACAGCATGTCCCTCCTCTTGATCTCCAGATAGCGCGACAGCAGTGCGCCGCCGAACTGTTCCGGCCGGGTTTCGATGATCTGTACGCCCATCCGCTGCAGCCGCCGTAGGACAACATCGCGCTCGGACAGGAGATTTCCGGCGATCACCGCGCGGGAAACATCCTCGGTCGATTCCGGCGGCGCGTCGGCCATGGAAGACAGGGCCTCGTCCTCGAAGGTGGCGAACAGGACGAGATGCCGGTCGGTCAGCCGCCGGACATTTTCGAGCATCAGTTCGGCAGAGATTGTGTCGACAAAATCCGAGAAGATGATGATCAGGCTGCGCCGCTCCAGCTGGCTGGCCAGAGTGGAAAGTGCGAGTGTGTAATTGGACTCCTCGGCAGAATAATCGAGCCGGGCGGCGAGACTTTGCATCCGGGGAAAACTGCGGGACCCGGAGAGGAACCCGCTGGCGAGCCCCGGTTTCGCATCGAAGCCGAAATACATGGTCCGGTCGCCATTGCGCAGCGAGACATAGGAAAGCAGGAGGCCCGCATTGATGGCCCGGTCGATCTTGGGAACGCCGCCAAGCGGTTCGCTCATCAGGCGGCCGGTGTCGAAGGCGAAGACGATGTTGTGGTTGCGCTCGGTGCGGAACTCCTTGGCCAGCAGGTGACGGTGCCGGGCCGAATGTTTCCAGTCGATGGCGCGCCGGTCCATGCCGGCCGCAAACTCACGCAGGGCATCGAACTCGCTGCCGTCGCCGCGCTCGATCTGTGTCTTGATCCCGAATTCGGCATCGCGGGAAAACAGGCGGACGGCCTCGTCCTTCACCCAGCGGATATTGGGTGTAACGGCGATCTCTGTATCGAGTTCGCGAACGGACCGCTTCTGGATGAGGCCGAGCGGCCCTTGCCAGCGGCACCACAGGCGAACCAGCCGTGCCGTGCCCCGGCGGAGTGGCGTGAGCGTGAATTCATAGCGGCGTTCATTCCCCTCCCATCCGCGCAGGCCGCGCGTGGGCACTTCTTCCAGCAGCGCGTCCGTCTCCAGCTGGACTTCCAGCCTTGCCGGAAGACTGCCACGCGTAAACCGGAAGGTCACCGGCAGCGGATCGCTGTCGCCCGCGTACAGGATGGGCGGGGCATCAATGTCCGTTTCGAACGCGCGAAGGGCCGGGCCGATCATGGCGTCCAGAACGGCAAGACCACCGACCAGCGCGATCCACCCGGCCGAAAGGGTCCAGAGGTCCGGACGCAGCAGGGCGATGCCCACCATCAATGGCAGGCCGAGCAGCATCAGTGAGATCGCGCGGGCGGTCGGGGAGATCACCGGGGCGCCGCCGTCTGTTCGATGATGGCCATGAGAGTTTCTTCGGTGGTGCGGCCTTCGATCTCCGCTGCGGGCGACAGCAGCACCCGGTGACGGAGTGTCGGCAAGGCGAGCGTCTTGATGTCGTCCGGAATGACAAAGTCGCGTCCATCGAGCGCCGCGCGGGCGCGGGCTGCGGTGGCGAGAGCCGCTGCGGCGCGAGGGCTCGCCCCGGTTTCGAGGGCCGGAGAGGTGCGCGTCGCCCGGATGATGTCGACGACGTATCCGATCACATCGTCCTGGATCTTCGTTTCAGCTACGGCGGCGACCGCCGCATCGAGTTCGGTATGAGAGATGACAGAGTCAACGCCGAAAGCGGCGGGGGTCTTCATGCCGGTGCGTGTGCCGTGCTGGGCAACGATGGCGAATTCTTCCTCGCGGGACGGGTAGTCGAGCGTATGCTTGAACAGGAAGCGGTCCAGCTGCGCTTCCGGCAAGGGATAGGTGCCCTGCTGCTCGATGGGGTTCTGCGTGGCAATCACCATGAAGCGGTCGTTCAGGGAATAAGCGTCCCCGTCGATTGTCACTTTTCGTTCCTGCATGGCTTCCAGCAGGGCGGCCTGTGTCTTTGGCGGTGTCCGGTTGATCTCGTCGGCCAGCAGAAGGTCGGTGAAGATCGGCCCTTTTGTCAGCGCGAATTCATTTGTCTGAAAATTGAACAGGTTCGTCCCCAGAACATCGCCGGGCATCAGGTCCGGTGTAAACTGAATGCGGCCGAACTCAAGGGAAATGGACCGGGCGAAGCATTGCGCCAGCAGTGTCTTTGCCGTGCCGGGTGGCCCTTCCAGAAGGACGTGTCCGGAGGAGAACAGCGCCGTCAGGAGCAGGTCCACCGTCGTGTCCTGGCCGATGACGGCTTTGCGGACTTCGCCGCGGATGCGCGTTGCCAGATCGCGGATGTCACTTGGGGTCATTCATGGATCTCCTGAGAATATCGCGGCGCCAACGCCAGAGGTCGCGGGCCTTGTGCATCAAGTCTTCCCGGCTCGCGGCCGGGGCACGCAAACCGGCTTCGATCTGCGAGAATGTCTTGCCGGATATGTTTTCCGGACCAAGACGGTCTAACAATTCAGATAGCTGGGCTTCGGTCAGATTACGCGGCGCCCCGATCTGCCGAGCGAGCCGCCGCCGGATGAGGGACAGGTATCCCGGCGCCATTCTTGTCTCCCGGCGGGCCATGGAGACGAGGCCGGCGGAATTATCCGCCAGAGCCTGCTTGCCGAGGGCAATCGCGCGGGTCTCGCGGGCAGGCGGGCCAAACCGGATGGACGCTGCCCAGCCGAGGAGCAGGGCGGCGGCCAGGGCGACCAGCGTCACGCCCAGGAAGGGGATATCGAACATCATCTGCAGCAGGTTTTCAGACCGGGTGAAGCCATGCAGGGTGGCATCGAAGATGATCGGCTCGTCTTCGCTGTAGCGCATGAAATTGATCATCTGCATGGCGAAGCGGGCATTCTCCCGTTCAGCCAGGCCGAAGGTGTTGATCAGGTCGGGATCGGCGAGAATGTAGATGCTGCGTCCTGATACCTGCGAAAGAAGGGCGCCGTCGCGGGTCCGTACGATGGGGGTCAGATCGTCTGACTGGAGGAGTTGCAGCTGCAGGTCCGGTTTCAGCGCCAACCGGCCGAACGGTGTTGAGATCCGCTCCGGCACGTCCGTTCGCTTTACCTCAGCGTCGATGCCCAGAGCCTCCAGCGTACTCGCGATAGACTCCTCTGAAGCGAGGTCGGTATCCTTCAGGCGGGACGGATTGGTCCAGTCGATCATGCCGGACCATTTGGGCAGGACGATCAGCGTATCGTCCTGAAGCTCGTAGTCCTCCAATGAGTTGTGCATGCCGCGCGTCGACAGGGTGAGGACCATCAGTCCGTAATGCCCGTTCAGATTGCTCTTGAAGCGGGAGATTTCGACGGGATAGCCCTGCGCCTCCAGGAGCTGGACAATGCCATTGTATCCAATGGCGGAGGTGGAGAATGGGTGGTCGCCCGCCCGGTCCCGGTCGCGCAGCTCCGGTGACCATCCGGCGAGCACCATGATGGCGCCGAACGAGAAGACGGCTACGGCGATCAGGATAGCGACGGTGCGGGCCGCAAATGGCGCGGCGGAGGTTTGCGCGGTCTCGCTCATGCCCAGCCCTCACCGAATGCGAAGTCCTCATAGGAGGCCCGGGCTTCCTGCCATCCTTCTGAATCGACCGGACGGCCGCCAAAGAAGCTCCGCTCAACAATTACAATGATCGGCCCCAGGCCGCGTTTTGCCCTTGCGGGCAGGTGCTGCAGGCCGCCGATTTCCCGCGCCGTAAGAGACTTCGGCACGCCGCCTTCGAGCCGGGTCTGGATATCCTCGATGGAGCGGAAGAGGAGCAGGTGGACGGCTTCGGCAAACTTTCCGGCCTTCGCCAGCGCATCGGCTTCTTCGAGCAGGCCGCGCGCCATGCCCGCATCCGGGCGGACATCGATGAGGACATCATCGGCAATATCGACTTTGCCTTTGCCTGACCTGCCGAAACGAACCCGGAGCGCCTCGCCGAACACGAAGTAGAGGAATCCTGCCACGACCGCGGCAATCATGGCGTAGAACAGGAATTGGAAAAGCGGTGACATATTGCTGAGCAGGTCGCCCAGCCATTGGAGCCAGCGTGGCGGCGGATCGGGCGGTGTCAGCGGCTCGGCTTCCCATTCCGGACGTTCGAGCTGCATGTCCCTGCGCTTCAGGTAATCGGCATGCGCGCGGTCGAGGGCATCAAGATCTGTCTGCGGGCGCCAGTCTTCGTCATCATATTCATAGCCGTCGTCAAACACGTCATTTGAGGAGTCTGCGACCGAACCGGTATGCGGGGTATTCCGGTCGGGTGTTTCCTGCGCGTAGGCCGCGCCTGCGGGAACGGTTCCGGCAAGCAGGCAGGCGAGCGCAAGGGCAGTTCCTGTCCTTAACCTCAACCGCACCGGATACTCCTCTGCTGGCAGCCGCACGGCCAGCCTTCACCGACCGACTATTTCAGAGGTCGCTGCTGGCTTCAACGCCCTATTGCGAAGCGGGTCTGGCCAACCGATATAGCGCGGCCAAGGCAGAGATGAGGCGAACCATGAACAAGGCGGCGGTTTATCGCGACCTGAAAGCGGAAATTGAAAGCGTTGTATCTGGCGAAACCTCGGTTACGGCCCGGTATGCGACGGCCAGCTGCATTCTGGCTGAGGCTTTCCGGCCACGTTTCTTCTGGACGGGATTCTATGTTGTGGACCCGCTGAAGGCGCGTGAACTCGTCGTTGGTCCCTATCAGGGGACGCTCGGCTGTCTGCGCATCCCATTCGGCCGGGGCGTCTGCGGTCATGTGGCCGCCACGCAGGAGCCGATCATCGTGCCCGATGTGCATGCTTTCCCGGGGCACATTGCCTGCGATTCCGCCACCAATTCCGAGATTGTCCTGCCGGTGTTTGACAAGGATGGGCGGCTGGCCGCCGTGCTGGATATCGATTCCACTGAACCGGATGCTTTTGATGAGGTCGACCGTGACGGCCTGGCCGCGATTTGCGAGATTCTACTCGTCGTCTGATTTCGGGACCGTCGTCATCAGGGTCGCTTCATACGGCGCCTGTGAGGAGGTCGCCCGGCCAACGGCATCGATCCGGTCGATCAGGTGCTCTTCCAGGATATCCAGCTTTCGGGCGCGCACGCCGGCGACGGTGAGGATCTCATGGTCCAGAACCTGCCACTCATCCCTGTTCGCGTCGTAGGCCGGCCATTCCGGCAGGCCGGGCCCGTTCGGATCGCTGGTCCGCGCAAAGTTGGTCCAATAGGCCTGCATCGTTTCGGCCAGCTTCTCGTCCTTGTCGGACATCGGTAGCAGCGACGAAGCTGACCCGAATACGAAGGGGATTTCAGATCCGTGGTACGCGCCAATCGTTTGGGAACGTGTCGGCGTTGCGCGTGTGAAGAAGTACATCCATGTCGGATGGCCGGATGTGGCATTGGCTTTGCCCAGGAAGCGCATGTGAACACCGAACATGTCGTCGCCCAGCATGTCGGCCGCCCCTTCATCCCAGCTGGCCAGCTCGTCCATGCCGTACAGCGCTTCAAGCGCCTTTGCTGGATTTTCACCGAACACTTCAGCCAGGCGCTGTTCGCGTTCTTCCAGAGATCCGGTGATATTGCGTGCCAGCACTGTGGGGGATTGGAACCCGTCATAGAACAGGCTGCCTTCGTCTGCGTTGTAGCCTGCGAGAACAGGAACCTTCGGTATGTCGCCGGAACGGATCGTGCTGCCGATCGTGTCGGGCAGGACTTTTCCGTCAACGGTTGGCAGGAAGTAACCGACAAGGTCTTTGCGCTGCTCGGCGCGGGTGACGATGGATGCTGCCGGGATAGAGCGAAGCTCTGCGGCAGTGGCCGTCTTGTCGACAAATGTGCTGAGAAATTCTTCGCCGACCGCCTCAGAGCTGCGCGATCCGGGCAGGGGCGCCTTGTCGAGATAATGGGCATTGTAGCTGCTGCTGCCGCTTTCGAGGATGGCTTTGTGGTAAAGCCCGTCGGCAATCGGCGTTGCCATCAGCTCACTGACGGACTGGGCGCCGGCGCTCTCGCCGAAAATGGTGACATTGTCCGGGTCACCCCCAAAGGAGCGGATATTGTCCCGCACCCAGCGGAGGGCGGCGACCTGGTCCAGAAGGCCGTAATTGCCTGAGGTGCCGGCTTCCTCGGTCAGAGCAGGATGTGCCAGGTATCCGAAGGGGCCCAGCCGGTAATTGAACGTGACCAGCACGACGCCATTTTCGACCAGGGCGTTCGCCTGGTAGAATTCCGAAGAGCCAGAGCCCGCCTGGTGGCTGCCGCCGTGAATCCAAACCATGACGGGCAGCGGAGTTTCGCTGCCAACATTTGATGTGCGGACATTGATGAACAGGCAGTCTTCAGCCTCTGCCGGGGCGGGCAGGGTGGCCATGTATTTTTTCGCGGCGAAACGTTTCCACCAAGGCAGCCCCGCGCCATCAAGGATACCGCTGACGAAACCGTCCATGCCTTTTCGGGCCTGAATGCATTCCGCACCATAGGACCGCACGTCGCGTGGCATGGCGCCCCACTGCGGAGGGGCTACCGGCGCCGCCCAGCGGCGCGCCGAGGCGTAGGGGATGCCATTGTAGACATGAATATCGGAATTGCTGGCGTCGATGCCGCCGAGGACCAGGCCTTGATTAATTCTCAAAGGCTCTGCCAATTCCAGCGGCTTTGCCGGGGCGGTGAGTTTGAACCACCCCCACACACCTGCCGCAATCAGCAGAAAAAACAGAATGATACTAAGGCGTTTCATGTAATCTACCCGACCCCGCACCGTATGATCACTATACCAGACAACACCAGGGTGTCACCGAGTTGCCGCCTTGTTTAAACAAGAGAATCCCACCGCCGTGTTAACAATGACACAAGATCGCCTCTCCGGTGAGAAATGCCGGAGTAGCCGGCCGGATGACCGGGCCCCAAGTGTTGCTTTCGATCTTGGCGTCGAAGCTTGCAGCTTCCGGTGAGAGATCGTCCGGAAAGTCTTCTACCGCATTGAAATCCATGATTTATTCATCCTGCCGCTGGGAATGGCTGGATGGTCTGGATTTACACCTCGTGCGATCATGTGCGCTGCCCCGCGTCTTCTCACGCCGGCACGCAAGGTTTTGGGGCGCTGGTGACCGAAGAGCGGGCGCTGAGGGCATTCCGTCGGAATTTGTTGCCGCCCACACCCGTCATGGGAGATTTTGTATCTGCACACACACGCCTCAGGGGAGTACGGCGTGGTGCTACAGGACTCCTTCTGCACGGATTGGGCGCGTGGTCAGCAGTTCCTGGCATAGCAGGCCAGCTTCCCTGTGACGGGCCATGGAATTGTAGTCCGGATGGTTCAGGGTTGCGATAAATGCTTTGCGGTCGGGGAAAAACATCACCATGACGGCATCCCAGTCACCATCGCCTATGAAATAGCGTTCGACTTCGCCCATCATCAGGCAGCGTCCGCCAACTTCGGCCGCGGCAACGCCAAAGGCATCCGCATAGCGTTGGTACGCCACGCCGCCAGGTTCATCCTTGCCGAATTCCGGGTCTTCCGGCTGGTATGCTGCTTTCACGCGGAATTTCAGGATATTCACCTGCGCGATGGGGCCGTCGAACGGGTCGTCACGAAACGCGCGGAACTGATCGGCAGTGGGCTGGAAGGCTGGCATGGTCGTTTCCTCTCATTCATTTCTTGTGCGGGCGCAGCTCTGGATGTCGTTTCAGGAAGACTTCGGCATAGAACAGGGCCGCTGCGTGAAGCGCATGCTGAACTTCGAGTGTGCCGTAGTTCAGGAATTCAGTATACGGTATTTCAAGAACTTCGATTTCCTCATTCGGGTCGAGGGATTGTGTGCCGGTCAGGTGGCATCCAAGCGCGAGATAGTAATGCAGGCGGTTATTCTGCGTCGCCGGATTGGGGTAACATGTGCCGACATGGTGCATTTCACGGGCTGAATATCCCGTCTCCTCCCGCAATTCGCGCGCCCCAACAGCAGGCCAGTCTTTTTCGCCCGGGTCGGAGACACCGCCCGGCAGGCCAAGCGTGAATACCCCGGCCGCATGCCTGTATTCCCGGACAAGAACGATGTTGCCTGCATCCGTCAGCGGAATGACCGTCACCCAGTCAGTTAATTCCGTGACGTGATAGGCTTCAACGATATGCCCGTCATCGCGGACACATCGATCGGTGCGCAGGCCCATGAAGCGGTCCCGCATGACCTGCTTGGATGAAAGAATGGTCCAAGGCTTCATGTCATTTCACCATGGCCATGCGGCCAAGTTTGGCCAGGAGGAGCAACCATGGCAGGGCGTGAAAGCAGAGATCGAAGATATCCACGGGTTTCTGCAAGGTTCCCCCGGCGAGCATTTTCAGTTTTTCCCAGATGTGCGGTTCCGGGAAAAAGGGGGCAAGGCCAAGGGTCAGGCATCCGAAAATGGCAAGGCTGACCGGTACTTTGTCGAGAATTTCCATTGTGGATGCTGTCTTCAATTTTCAGGGATATTGTCAGGTGCACTCAAGTGCCGGTCGAGGAAATCCAGCCGGGTCATCATCTGGTGCGTCTGGAGCGCTTCACCACGGATGCCGTGCCGTTGTCCCGGATACGTCATCAACTCGAACAACTTCTCTTCCTGCTGCAGAATTGCCATAAGACGGGTCGAATTGTCGAACGTGACATTATCGTCGGCCATGCCGTGTATCAGCAGGAGCGCTGTATTCAGGTTGCCGGCATAGGGCAGCACGCCGGATGCGGCATACCCGTCGGGATTGGTCTCCGGCGTGCCCATGTAGCGTTCCGTATAGAATGTATCATAAAGGCTCCAGTCCGTGACCGGTGCGGAAGATACAGCGGCGGCGAATGTGTCTTCGGGCGCCTGAAGGATCGTCATCAACGTCATGTAGCCGCCATAAGATCCGCCCTGGATCGCGATCCTGTTGGCGTCGACATAGGGTTGGGCCTTTAACCAGGAAACGCCCGCCAACTGGTCTCGCACCTCAGGCCCGCCTGTGCGGTGATAAATCACATCTTCGAATTTTCGGCCGCGATTGTTGCTGCCTCGGTTGTCGAGACGGAAAACGATATAACCCTGTCCCGCGAGGAACTGGTCTGACAAGCTGCCCCAGGCTCGTTTGACGGTCTGAACGTGCGGGCCGCCATAGACTTCGATGATCACGGGATATTTCTGCCCGGGGTCGAAGGTGGGCGGTTTCAGGATGGAGTAATAAAGATCCTGACCATCTTCTGCCTTCAGGGTTCCAAATTCCGGCACGACGTGCCCTGCGAGGTAAGGTGCATACGGATGGTCTTCATCCAGGGCGTTCTCTTCGATCCATCCGATAAGCTTGCCATTGATATGGTAGAGACCGGTTTGCGTTGGCTGGGTGGGGGACGAAGATGTGCCGACAAAACTTTGCCCATCCGGGCTGATCTTGATGTCCCAGAACTTGCCCGCTTCGGTGATGCGGTCCGGAGACCCCGATTTCCCGATGGGGGCACTGTAAAGTTGTCGTTCCAGAACGGTATCTGCATAGCCAGTGTAGTAAAGCGTCTCGCCATCCGGTGAAACGGCTTCGATGGAGTCCAGTACCTGGTCTGGCGGCGTGATGACCTTTGTCTCTCCGTGGCCTTCAGGCGAGATCGTGATTGCATGACGCATGCCGCCGTCTTCCACGGTCAAAAGAATGCGGCCATCGGGGAGTTCGCGGAAGTCCTTGGATAGGTTCACCCATTTATCATTGTGCTCCGTGTAGGGAGACCATACCCGCCAAGGCCGGGAGTCTGTCCGGTTATATCTTATCTCGGTCTGATCCCGATTGACGGTCAAGAACCAGAGGCTTGAACTGGTCCAGTAAACGCGGGCGAGATAGGCATCCGGGCCTGTTTCGAAAATCCGGTCCGTACGTTCTTTCTTCAGGTCTTTTACATAGAGCGAAACTCTGGCATTTGGCCGTCCGGCGCGTGGATAGCGTTGCTCTATCACGGTGACTTTTTCGGCTTCGATGTCAAAACGCGGGATGATGTCTACGTCACTTTCATCCACTTCTGTGAAGGCGACATACCGTTCATCCGGGCTCCACCAATACCCTGTGAAGCGCTTCATTTCTTCCTGCGCCACAAATTCAGCCACGCCATAGCTGACAGCCCGGCCGGGGTCTGCTTCTGGCGTCAATCGCGTCTCTTTTCCGGTTGTGACCTCAATGGCGTAAACTGCGCCATCCCTCACGAAACTGACAAAGGTTCCGCGTGGAGAAATACGGGCGTCATATTCGAATGCGTCACTATGGGTCAGCTGCTTCGCAACCGGGCCGGAATTGGTCAGCGTGATGAGGTGGAGGTCTCCCCCAAGCGGCACGAGGATCGTGTCGGCCGCCCCCCAACTATAGTCCGTGATGCCGGCGGAGCCTGAAATGCGCTTGCGTTCGCGCAGTGCTTTTTCCTCTTCGGACAATTCAACGGGTTCCGGTTCCAGCAGCCTGGAATCCACCAGCATGCTCTGCTTTCCCGTTGCGACGTCATACTGCCAGAGATCGAACCGGTTCTGTTCATCGGCACGGGACTTCAGGAAGGTCACGCGTGTTCCGTCAGGGGAGTACTTCACCATCCGGGCGGTTGGTCCGGACAGGGATGGCGAGGCATAAAGGCGCTCAAGCGGCAGAGAGGTTGGCGCGTCGGTCACAATGTCGGTCTCCATGGGATTTTGTCGCGTCTGTGCCGTTGACGAGGCGGCTGTGAAAATGACCGCCGCCAGTAGGGTAAACAGGATTTTAGCAACTGGTTTCATGACGACGAACCTAGCCGTGCCGCCAGCCATTTGTCATCCGTTCCTGCCCATCAAACCGGCGAGTTGCATTTTTTTCTACACAGACTGCTTTCGCCCTCTAGCCAAGCGAAGGCCTCACAATAAAGTGAGTTACATGATGAATGGGGTGGGCTTGTTTCAGGAAGCAATTACCCTGGTCGCTTCTGACCGGGGCGGCAACGCTCTCCTTCGTGGTGCCGACATGATGCGCCGCGCAGCCGATTCCGGGCATATTGCTGCTGCCAACAATTACGGTGCCATGCTTCACGCCGGACGAGGTGTCCGGCAGGATCTGGTCGCGGCACGTGCCTATTATCATCAGGCCGCGAATGCTGGCCTCCCTACAGGTCTGTTTAATTTAGGCTTTATGTGTTTTCACGGGCTTGGTGGCCCGGTGGATCATCGTCGGGCACGTTTCCTGTTCCTGCGAGCCGCACAACAGGATGAAACGGACGCAATTGCCTATCTTGGCCTGATGTTGATGTCTGGTCAGGGCGGGGATGCCGATCCTTCCGCCGCCCGCAACTGGTGGAGCCGGGGAGCCTCCCTCGGGAACAGCCGCTGTGCGTTCAATCTCGGCATCGCTCATGCGGGCGGTCATGGAAGTCCACAGGACCTGGTGAAGGCCTGGCGCTGGTTCCGGCAGGCTGAAAGGCTTGGCAATGAGGGGGCCACAAAGGAGCTTCGCCGTCTCGAACGCGCCATGAGCGCGGAAGAGCAGGACCGGGCATTCCGCCGGGCAAGCTGATCTGGCTAAATTCGGCACCCGGTTGACACCGGAGCCGTGTTTGCCGCCGGGCCGATCATGGACCCTGCAGGCACCTGCGCGCTTGATTTTATGGGGCGAGTGCGTAACTCAGCGGCGATATCTCTCTCCCTGAACAGGATTCTTCCGCTATGGCCGGACCTCAATACGTTTACCACATGCAAGGCCTCACCAAGGTCTACCCCGGTGGCAAGAAGGTGTTTGAAAACATTCATCTGTCTTTCCTGCCGGATGCCAAGATCGGTGTGGTCGGCGTCAACGGTGCGGGTAAGTCCACGCTGTTGCGCATCATGGCGGGGCAAGACAAGGAATTCATCGGCGAGGCATGGTCGGCTGACGGGGTAAAAGTCGGTTACCTGCCGCAGGAGCCGAAGCTGGACGAGAGCAAAACCGTTTTCGAGAATATCGCCGCAGCCTGTCCGGAAAAGGCGATGCTGGACGAGTTCAACGAAATTTCAGGCAAGCTCGGCGAAGACTACTCCGATGAACTGATGGAGCAGATGACGGAGCTGCAGGAGAAGATCGACGCAGCGGACGCCTGGGACATCGACTCCAAAATCCAGATGGCCATGGAAGCGCTGCGCTGCCCGGATGACGATGCAGATGTCAGCAAGCTCTCCGGCGGCGAGATCCGGCGCGTGGCGATCTGCGCCCTCTTGTTGTCCAAGCCCGACATGATCCTGATGGACGAACCGACCAACCACCTCGATGCCGAGACGGTAGCCTGGCTCCAGAATTTCCTGATCAACTTTCCGGGCTGCGTGATCCTGGTCACCCACGACCGTTACTTCCTGGACGATATCACAACCTGGATCCTCGAACTCGACCGGGGCCGGGGCATGCCTTATCAGGGCAACTATTCTGACTGGCTGGAGCAGAAGGCCAAACGGATGGAGCAGGAGGCACGCGAAGACCGCGGCAAGCAACGCTCGCTCGCCAAGGAACTCGAATGGGTCAGGTCCAGCCCGAAGGCCCGTCAGGCCAAATCCAAGGCGCGTATTCAATCCTATGAGCAGAAGGCCGCCGAGGCTGAACGCGAAAAGGTATCGACGGCTCAGATCCGTATCCCGCCGGGGCCGCGCCTCGGGAATGTGGTGCTGGAGGCTGAAGACCTGCGCAAAGGGTTCGGCAACAACCTTCTGATCGAAGATCTCGACTTCAAGCTTCCGCCCGGTGGGATTGTCGGCGTCATTGGCCCGAACGGGGCGGGTAAGTCGACCCTGTTCAAGATGATCCTGGGCCAGGAAGAGCCTGATGCCGGCACGCTGCGCGTCGGCGACACGGTGAAATTCGGCTATGTTGACCAGAGCCGCAACAAACTCGACGACAATCACAATGTCTGGGAGGAAATTTCGGGCGGCACGGATGTCATCGATCTTGGCGGTGTGGAAGTGAATTCCCGCGCGTATGTCGGTGCATTCAACTTCAAGGGCTCGGATCAGCAGAAGAAGGTCGGCCTCCTCTCTGGTGGTGAGCGGAACCGCGTGCATCTGGCCAAGATGCTGAAAGAGAGCTCGAACGTTCTCCTGCTCGACGAACCGACCAACGACCTTGATGTGGAAACGCTGCAAGCACTGGAAGAAGGCCTTGATGCGTTCCCGGGCTGCGCGGTGATCATCAGCCACGACCGCTGGTTCCTTGACCGGATGGCGACCCATATTCTTGCGTTTGAAGGCGATTCCCATGTCGAATGGTTCGAGGGCGATTTCTCCTCTTACCTGGAAGACAAGAAGCGCCGTCTTGGCGAAGACGCCGTCAATCCGAAGCGCCTGAAATTCAAAAAATTCGCACGTTAGGAGAATTTTTCGGTCCCTGGCGTCGACCGTCACGCAATTCGGTGCGAATCTTGCGTAAGGACGGGACGTCAGGGAGCCCGATATGACGACAAGTGCCTCGCCGAAGCTTTCGGTTGTGATCACGAACTACAATTACGCCGACTTTGTCGCGACCGCGATGGACAGTGTCCTGTCACAGGATGTCGAGATCGAACTCGTGGTCGTCGACGACTGCTCCAAGGACAATTCACGGGAGATCATCCGGTCCTATGGCGACCGGATCATTCCGGTCCTGCAGGAGGTCAATCAGGGACATGGCGGCGGATTCAACGCCGGATACGCCCGAACGACGGGGGATCTGGTCATGTTCCTCGATGCCGACGACTTCCTGTTGCCCGGCGCGGGGCAGACGATCCTTTCAAATTATGACCCTGAAGTCGGGATGTATCTCTACCGGATGAACTATGCCGATGAGCAGGGCACGCTCGGTGGACTTTTCCCGCCGCCGCAAGTGCCGCTGGCCGATGGGGATGTCGCCGGGCAATTGCGCGAGATGGGGCACTATTCCGGGACGATTACGTCAGGCCTTGTCTATACGCGCACCGCTTTGGAGCAGGTCATGCCGATGGACGCTGAGACGTTTCGGCAGGGCGGCGATGGTTACCTGTCTGCGACGGTGCCACTGCACGCTGTTGCAAAAGGCTTCGACCAGCCGGTCTCCGCCTATCGCCTGCACGGATCACAGCATTCGCAATTTGCCAAGGCCTACGCAAAGCGCGCACGCTGGCGCATTGGACATCAACAGGCCTGCTTTGCCTGTATCCGGGAGCATGCTGCCCGGCAGGGTCTGCAAACAGCGGATGATCTGGGGGAGCGTGATCCGGGGCACTTGCAGGAACGGCTCGTCTCGCTCCTGTTCGAACCCGAGCAGCACCCGGTGAAGCAAGATACCCGCACGAGCCTGCTCCAAAAGCTGCGTGCGGCCAATCGTGAACAATATGGCCGCAAAGCGTTGCCGCGGAATGCCTGGTGGATTTTGATCGGCATTCTGCCGACCGGGGCGGCCCGGACCGTGCTTTCATGGAAAATAGATGTGGCGGCTCGCCCGGCCTGGATGAACAATCTCGGCCGCACGCTCCGCAAGCGGCTTGGCATTGTAACCGGTTAGAGCCGCACGAAGCCCCTTGTCCTCTGCCACCCGTGGGCTAGGCTTCCCTTTTGAATACGAAGGGGTGTGGGCATGAGAACTCTGGTGACAGCTTCGCTGATGGCTCTGTTCCTGGCCGGATGTGGTAACCCTTCTCAACCTGCCGAACAAGACGCGGTCACGGTGATACCGTCCTATGAGGCCGCCGGCATTGTGGCGAAGACCCTGCCGGAACTCGTCGAAGATCTGGGTGCGGGAGCCGTCACCTCAGAGGCGCTGACTCAGGCGTACCTGGACCGGATCGCGTTGCTCGACCGGGATGGGCCGCGGCTGCAGAGCATCATATCCTTGAATCCGAATGCCCTGCCACTCGCAAGGGCCAGCGATCAACGTCGCGCGAATGGTGATGCGCTCGGGCCGCTGGATGGTGTGCCTGTCCTTTTGAAGGACAATATCGAAAGTCTCGATCCGATGCCGACAACCGCCGGCTCTCTGGCGCTGAAGGATAATATCACCGGACGTGACAGCCCATTGGTCGCAGGACTGAGGGCGCAAGGCGCGATCATTCTCGGAAAAACGAACCTTAGCCAATGGGCTAATTTTCGCGATAGCAATTCCATGAGTGGATGGTCATCTGTTGGCGGACAAGTTCACAATCCGCATATGCTGGATCGCAATCCTTGTGGTTCCAGTTCAGGCTCTGGCGTAGCGGTGGCTGCATCCCTGGCGGCCGGTGCTGTGGGAACTGAAACCAACGGTTCGATTATCTGCCCGTCCAATGTCAACGGAATTGTCGGATTCAAGCCGACCGTCGGTCTGGTTTCGCAGGAGGGTATCGTGCCGATCTCTCCTTCGCAGGATACAGCTGGCCCGATGACGCACACAGTACGGGGAACGGCGTTGATGCTGAACGCCATGGACCCCGGCGACGAGGACTATACGCTTGGACTTTCACCAGATGCGCTCAATGGGATGCGGATCGGCGTGATGCGGTTCGCCGAGGGATCCAACAAGGATATCAAGGAACACTTTGCCGCTGCGTTGGCGGTGATGGAGGCGCAAGGTGCCACGCTTGTTGATATCGATGCATTTGAGCCTGCGGCCGAAAACTACCAGGCGAGTACGCTCCCTCTGCTGGAGTACGAATTCAAAGACAGCCTGAACGCCTATCTTGCAACGACACCGGAGACGGTGACTACCAGAACGCTCAGGGAGCTGATTGCCTTCAACGAAGCACATGCCGATCAGGAAATGCCCCTTTTCGGGCAGAGCATTTTCGAAGAGTCAGAGGCGCGAGGCCCGCTGACCGATCCGCAGTATACGGGCGCGAAGGCGGCGGTGCGGTTTTCCACCCGGGAGCAGGGGATTGATCGACTGCTGGCCGAATATGACGTGAACCTGCTCGTTGCCCCCTCCGGTCCCGTTGCGCCGCGGATTGATCCGGTCAATGGCGACGTCTGGCCGGAATGGGCGGGGGCGGGCTGGATGGCTGCGCAAGCCGGATATCCGCACATGACGGTCCCGATGGGCGATGTACACGGCATACCGGTCGGCGTTTCATTCATCGGATCGGCAGGTGACGACGCAGCGATCATTGCGTACGGCTATGCCTATGAGCAGGCGAGCCAGCTCCGGCCTGATCCACATTATCTGGCCAGCGCAGAAGAGCGGCTGGAAATCTCTACAGCGATGACGAAGTAACCGGCTTTAATGAGCAGGCGTCGACTTCAGGGCTGACAGCACTGCGGCATCCCGTTCATAGATATCCTTCAGGTAGGTGACGTCACCGCAGGAGTTGGTAACGGTCGTCAGGTACACGACGTAAACCGGGACAGCCCTGGTTAAGTCCACGCGCGTTTCCTTGCCTGAGTTGACCACCGCATCAATTGTCTGCCGGTCCCAGTCCGGCGTATCCTTCAGGATCCATGCGGCGAGATCCAGCGGGTTCTGTACGCGAACGCAGCCGGACGAAAACATTCGTTGCTCTGAGGCGAACAGGCTCTTGTCGCTCGTGTCGTGCAGGTAAACATTGTGCGGATTTGGGAACATGATCTTGACTTGCCCGAGCGCATTATGCGGCCCCGGTTCCTGACGCAGTCGATAGGGGAAAGTCTTTGGCGAGACGGCTTTCCAGTCTATGGTCGCTGGATCAACTTTATGGCCTTGCCGGTCCAGAACCTGATAGCCTGACCGGTCAATGATCTCCGGATTTTTCTGGAATTGAGGTAGCTTGTCGTTACGGGCAATGCTGTCCGGAATCTCCCACCACGGATTAAAGATGATGTATTGGATCTTGTCCGAGAAAATTGGTGTTTGACGCTGGGTCTTTCCGAAAATGGCTTCGTAGCGGCTCGTTGGCGTTTCCTGCTCGAAGGTGGTCACGTCGAAGCTGGCGATGTTGGCAAGCACGGATCTGTCGCCAAGATCATGAGGCAGCCATCTCCAGCGTTCCAGGTTCACCCGTATCTGGTCCATTTGTGCAGCGTATTTCGATCTCTTTGCGGGATCTCGTTCCGCGTCCATCGCGGTCAGTTGATGTGCCAGCTCGCGCCGCAAGGCCAGATAAGAAGGGTGTTGAGGGGCGAGTGTGCTGAGGGTGGTTGCGAGTGCATCAGCGCCTTTTTGTTTGATGGCGCCATACAGGTTCACTTCGGCGATGTCGGGCGTGGTGCGAGGCTGCAACGTTTCCTGGTCCAGGTATCCGCGAGCTAGGTGAGTTGCCGCCAACTGCCAGGCGTCAGCCAGGGCAGCTTGTTGGGCACTTCCCGAGAGGGTTTTGATCTCTTCGAGGCCATATGCTTCTACAGGCAGGCCGTGTTCTGACATTCTCCGGATCGCTGCGATCAGGGTGGATGCTTCAGTGGCTTGAGCAATCTCTTGTGAATCTGGTTCAGAAACTTTGCCTGGTTCGCTGCGAACCTCTTCTGATGCTGGTTGAGGAGAGGGAGGCGGCAGCTGCGCGCAGCTTGAAATACAAATGGTCAGTGTCGCCAGGAGTCCGGCGGTCAGGCCGATCGGCCGAATTCGCATGTCTTTGCTCCGCGGAATTGCAAGCTGTGTCAGAAGCGGTTTTTCAGCGAAATCACCTTGGTGATCAGCTTGGCTTCCTCTTCGGTGATGGTGAGAAGGCCGATCAGCTTTTCGAGGAACTCTGCTTCGGATGGCACGAGCACACCGTCGGCGAGAGCAATGTCCAGACAATGGGCGAAAACGGCCAGGTGCATGTCCTTGGGCAGTGCCTCGCAAGCCTCTGCCAGCCAGTCAGGCCGGTCTGCCCGTCGCTTCAGAACGATGCGGTTCACTTGCGCCAGTTCGTTCTGGTCGAGGTTCTTCAGGGTCCGAGAGCGATGCGAGAGTGCACGAATTTCCTCTTGCTCCTGCTCGGCGATCCGGCCATCCGCGAATGCGGCCGACAGGATAAGGCAAAGGAAGGCTTCCGGGATGCTCCAGTCATTGGGATGGTCCGGGAACTCAGTGACCAGTTCCTGCATGCTGAAGCCCGACTTCTTGTCGGCAGTGATCGGACCAAACAGGGCCTGAGAGGTGTCTTGTGGATCGCCCATTGGCGTATACTCCTGCTTCGATAACTACTGGGACAAACGGTCAGGTCAGTCCGGCCGCACCGGCGCCGGAACCGGCGGCCAGGCTTCAATATCCGATTTCAGCTTTGCAAGCTCATCCCGCCGTTCCGTCAGGGCAGTGATAACGTCGTCGAGCCATTCGACATTGTCCGGCAGCTCCTTCAAGCGACGAGGCGCGTTTGACCGGCTGGGCTGTGCCAGAAGGTCGGCAATATCTTGTTCGAGCGCCTTCGACTGTTGCTGCAACTGAACGATGCTCTGGAAGCCGGCATAGCTGGCTATGGTTTGCTGCTGCTGCGCGATCACCTGGTCGCGGTTCGCGACCTGGGTTTCCAGTTTTTCCATCTTGGCAGTTTGCGCTGCCAGCTTCTGGTCGGCCTCAGCGAGTTGCGTGCTCGTACTGGAAAACACCATGAACAACGCAACCACCGCGGCAGCCAGAACGCCGGCAAGGAAGATGACCATGATGAGAAGCCGGGCCTGTCCGCGCTTTGCTTCCTTCACCTGGCTCGACAAGGCCATCATGTCGTCATGGGTCGGCACGGACTGGAACACTTGCATGTCCGAATTGTCGGGGGATTGGACTGTTGGCACCGTCATACCCGGTTTTCCTCATTCTCAATGTTCATGTCATTCAGGAGCATTTCAGGACTCCATAGTGACCATAGAAGGCTTTCAGATCATTCCAGACCGGATCCTGCGGGCCAAGCGTGATCTCGCGATTGCAGCGCTGAACGACCGTAAGGCCCTGTTGTAGTCTGGCCGCGATGTCGACATCCGCCTGCAGATCGTCAAACCGCACCATGCGTTCGCGATCCGGAGCATCTGCCAGAGCTTCCTGCCCATTCGTGAAAGCGGTTTCAGCGGCTCGCAGGACACTGCGCCACTGGGTTTGGGAAGCCAGATTGTAAGCACTGACATCCATCGACTGGGCTTGTTTCAGGAAGAACATGCCACGCAGGAGACTGGCTTCGGGCGTCCCGGCGTCAGGGCAACGGGCAAGGCCGCTGCCGTTCTTTGCGTCCTTGCCGCCCCGAAGAATGGTCGCCAGGCAGGCTTGCCGGTTGTAGGCCCATGTGCGTGCATTCAGAGATACGGCGCGTTCCGCATGGTCGAGCGCGCTCTTCTGCCAGCCGCTGGGCTTCGTGATCGTCTCGGCGACGCTCATCATGTAATTGGTTTCTGCCGCGCGCATGCCATTCAGTCCGCTCTCAGCGGCGCTGAGCGCGGCGAGCGCAGCCGGGAAGCTGCCGTTTTCGAACTCTTTCCGTCCGATCTCATAACGCACGTCAGCGGAGACGTTTCCTTCGGCATTGGCCTGATTGAGGGTTTGAAGCGCAAGATCTGGCTGCCCGCACGCGTCATAGGCTTCTGACAGAGAGAGGATCGTGGAAATTTTTTCGGCCCCGGCGAGTCCAGAGATGGCGGCCTTGTATGCCGGGATGGCAAGCGTGCATTGCCCGGTATCGCCATACGCATCTCCCAGCAGGGCGTAGCGCGCGGGCGTTGGCGCCAGATTGACGGCGTCCTGCAAGGCGTTCGCGGCGCCTTCGGAAAGGGTCTGACGCTCTGCGGAGCCTGGTGTGCCTGAGATATGTGCCAGCTGCATCATCGATGTGCCGAGCGCTTCAAGGTCTTCGGCACGTTCTGCCGCTGTTCCGGATGCAGACAGTATCGACGCCTTCTCGTATGCATCTACCGCGCTCTCGAGATAGGTGCGCGCCCCGGATGGATCCCGTTTCGCCAGTGCCTGGTAGACCGATCCCATGCCGCGGTAGGACGGTAGTTTGAACCGGTCAGTCCCGAGCGTGCTGCGATAGTCTGTAATCGCGCCAAGTGCAGCCTCTATGGATGGCGGTGGATCAGCTTGTACCAGACCTTCCCGGATGCGTTCAGCCCGCTCAAACGAAATCTCGGCGAGTCGGTCAGATGCAGACGCGGCATAGGCCGGGCATTCGCGGACGAGGCGTCTCAGGTCTTCAACGTAGAGATACTCCCGCTCGCGGCCGAGATCACTGTTCACGCGCCACCGCGTATCCAGGACTTCACAGCCGAGCCGGGCGGCTTCGGGGGCTTCCGAAACGGGAGGGATGTCGACAGTCAGCGACGAGAGCAGGGCCGCGGCATCGGACAGGCAATTGGTGCGCGTTCCACAGCTCGCATTGACGGTGCCGCTGTTCGCAACGCCGCGAAGCGCGCGGCTGCGTTCAAGCGTCCGGCGAACAATGAATCGTCTGTTTGTTGCGATCTGCGCCGCGCTGCCTGTCAGGCTGACCTGATTGTCCTGCTGTGAGGCCAGCGACTGATCGAGCAGGCTGAGGGCGATCTGATTGCAGGCGCCGGCTCCGCGGCATAGCGCATTGGTTGTCCCCGTTTGGGCGAGGGCGTTATAGGCGCTGGCCGCATTGAAATAGGCGTTGGCCCGCTCTATCCCGCTACGGGCAGGATCTCCAGCCGCAGAGTTGCCTGAGCAGGACTGCGCCATCTTTTCTGCGTCAGAAACAGGCACGGCGACGGAGCGATCAAAACAGTCGCTCAACTCCGCCCATGGCTTGGCCGCGTCCGGCAGGGGGGTGTCCGGGGCGGCAGATGCGCAACTGACAACAGACAGAATGCCCAATGCGCCGAGCGACGCAGCCCAGATATTTTTGATCAGGGTTATTTGTGCCGTCATTGCCTCACCCACCAAGTCTCAGCCGTCTTTTGTCTTGTGCGGCAGCATGATTGAACGCCGCGCCATTCGACAGATTGGATTAACCATAACACCTCAGATGCCGCCGGTCATGTGGCGTTCAATACCGAAGGCCGGCCGCAGGAGTCATTGTACAGGAGTCGGCCTGCCACCGAGGTGGCATCTGCGCGGTGCTTCGACGCAGAGATCGCAGGATCCCGGAAAAGAAAAGGCCCGTTTCCGGCAGGAAACGGGCCTTTGATCCGCGCTTGAATTCAAGGGAAATCAGGTTCTCTTTTCGTTTTCCAGCTTTTGCGTCATGCCCTGGATTTTATCGATAAGGGCCTGGGCCGATCCGTTCGTCCGGTCGAGCAGGGCGAGGAACTGCGCGCGCTGTTCAATGCCGAGCCAGATCAGGTTTCCATCCAGGTTCAGTGCTACATCCACAACCTGGTATTGCCCCTTGCGCAGTAGCACTCGCCAGCGAACGTCCATATCCTTGCCGTCGTCACGGCGAATGACCGTGTTCACGATGGAATCGGTATCTGACCGATCGACCGAGTCTTTCACCACCACAGCCTCACCGCGGTATGCGTCGAGCTCATTCTCGTACACGGCAAGAGCGTATTCCCGGAAAACTTTCTGGTAATCCGCAAGTTCGGCTTCCGTGAAGCGGCGGGCATATTTGCCGATCGCAAAATTCGCGACCGCCTTCATGTCCGTGAATTCGTCCATGTAGGCGTTGAATTTTTTGGTACGTTCGTCCGCATTAAGTGAAGGGTCGTTGAGGGACGCGAGCACTTCGCTGGCGTTCTTCTGAACGTACGCTTCGGTTTTTGCATCCGCGGCAGCCGGAAGCGCCAGCGCGGTCAGCGCAGCGAGGGCGATTGCGGGGGTCACAAGGCGTTTCACGGGGCGAGCTCCTGCTTCAGTCGTGTCAGTCTGGCTATTCATCAAATTCGTCAAAATCTGGGAGATCTTCGTACAAATCCGACTCATCCTCCGGACGACCATTACGAATCTCAGCCTGACGCTGAGATGAATAAATACGTCGGAGAGCGACATAGGGTTCCGGCTGGGCGTTCAGCTGCTCGATCTGGTCCTCAAGTGCGACGCGGGCATTCAGGGCCGACAGCACGCCCCGGCCGACGGCAATTTTATCGTCCAGGTCTGCATCACCATCGAATTCCGTCCAGGTCAGCGGATCGATCGCCCGGTCGACGCCAGACCCCAGCAGGTCGCGCGGCGTTGTCGGCCCCATGACAGGCATGACCAGATACGGGCCGCTATCGACACCCCACACAGCAAGGGTCTGGCCAAAGTCTTCAGAATGCGGCTCCAGGCCCAATTGGTTCGCTGCGTCCCACAGACCGGCAATGCCGACGGTCGTATTGATCGTGAAGCGCATGAATGTATCGCCCGCACGGGCAGGTTCCGCCTGCAGCACATCGTTCACGAAAATGACCGGGGCGCGAAGATTGCGCAGAAAATCACCGATACGATCGCGGGCGAATTCCGGGGTCACCGTTTTGTAGACACCAGCTGCCGGTCCGAGGGCGTATTTGTCCACGCCATTGTTGAACGCAAACATCTGTCGATTGAAGCCTTCATAAGGGTCGGCGACAGCACCCGGGTCCGCAGGATCCGTGGGAGTTGAAGCACATGCGCCCAGAGTTAAGGCCACTGCGATGGCCGCAATTCGAACGTTCATAATGGCGATTTCCCGTTTCTTGGCCCGGTACATGGTTACTACTCTCAAATGACGCAACTCTTACGAATGTAATTCCAATTACATGCGACTATGCTGCAACAGCGATAAGGTTCCTTGCAAAACGTATAAAAGAATGTTTATACGATCTTCATGAGCGAACGTTTTGACCTCACGCTGGAGCGGCTGCGGGCGGCTGGAGAGCCGACACGTCTGCGCATTATGGCGCTTCTGCGTGAACGCGACCTTTCCGTCGGCGAAATCGTACAGATACTTTCCCTAAGCCAGCCACGGCTGTCTCATCACCTGAAAGCGCTGACAGGTGCCGGACTGGTCGAACGCCTGCCGGAAGGGTCATTTGTCTTTTACCGGGCAGCCAGCCAGGGCGATGGCCGGGTGTTCCTGGACTCGTTGTTCGAACAGCTGGGAAACCAGGTACCTGAGCTTCTGCGGGATGCCGAAAGGCTGGACGAAGTCAGCGCGTCGCGCGCCGCATCTGCCCAGGCCTATTTTTCGTCTGTGGCCGACAATTGGGATGCGATTCGAACGCTTCACTATCCGAACGAGGCGATCGAGCAGGCCCTTCTGGACATCGCCGGGCCTGGACCGTTTCACCGTGTCGTGGATTTCGGAACGGGGACGGGCCGGATGCTGGCCTTGTTTGCCCCGCTTGCGGCAGAGGCTGAAGGGATTGATCTCAGCCATCACATGCTGACGGTCGCCCGCGCCAATCTGGAGCGTGATGGCAGTCCTATCGCCCGTGTCCGCCAGGGAGATGTCACGGCAGTACCGTTCGAAAACGCCTCTGCTGATCTCGTGATTATCCATCAGGTCCTTCATTATGTAGCCGCGCCAAACCGCGTGATTGCCGAAGCCGGTCGTATCCTTCAGCCGGGTGGAAGGCTCCTGGTTGTGGATTTCGCGCCGCACGAACTGGAATTTCTCCGGACCGAGCATGGCCATCACCGGCTAGGCCTTTCGCCCGACGCCATGGAAGGCTGGGCGACTGCCGCCGGACTGAAACTGTCCAAACCGCGTGCATTCGCTCCGCCCCCCGAGAATGACCAGGGACTCACTGTCCATATCTGGACCGCTGAAAAGCCCGCAGACGCGCAGGAGTCCGCCGCATGAGCACATCTACGCCCCACGTATCGTTTGAGTTTTTCCCGCCCAAGAGTGATGCGATGGCAAATCGCCTGTGGGACACGGTCCAGCGCCTTGAGCCAATGGCGCCGGATTTCGTATCCGTCACCTATGGTGCCGGCGGCTCGACCCGCGAACGAACCCACGAAACCGTCAAACGCATCGCGCAGGAAACCAGCCTCAAACCGGCGGGGCACCTGACTTGTGTGTCTGCGACGAAGGAGGAGGTGCTGGCGGTTGCTGAGGAGTATTGGCAGGCTGGCGTGAAGCATATCGTGGCGCTGCGAGGCGATCCGCCGGCAGGCATGGGGGCGGCGTTTGACGTGTATCCGGGCGGCTTCCGCGATGCCGTGGATCTGGTGAAGGGACTGCGCGAGCACCGGCCGGAACTTGGAAAATGTTTCGAAATTTCAGTGTCCTGCTACCCTGAACTCCACCCGGAAAGCCGGGGCTGGGATGCCGAGATCGCCTATCTGAAGGCCAAGCAGGATGCCGGCGCCGACCGGGCGATCACACAATTCTTCTTCGAGCCGGAGACGTATCTGCGCTTCCTGGACAAGGCCCGCGCCGGCGGCGTGACCATGCCTATCGTGCCTGGTATCATGCTTCAGGCGAACTTCCGCGGACTACAGCGGATCAGTGGCCTCTGTGGCGCGACTATACCGGACTGGCTGGCGGACCTGTATGACGGGCTCGATGATGACGTTGAGACCCGCGAACTGGTCACGGCGAATGTCGCGGCAGACCTTTGCCGCAAGCTGGCCGAAGAGGGCGTCGAGAACTTTCACTTCTACACGCTGAACCGGGCAGGGCTGGCCCTGTCCACCTGCCGACTGCTCGGCCTGAAACCTCACCCCGCAAAGGCGGCCTGACCGATGTCTGCTTCCCCAATCCACATAACGATGGTCACGCTCGGGGTTGCCGACGTGCAGGCCGCGGCGGGCTTCTATGAGAAGCTGGGACTGCAGCGCTCGCCGGCCTCGCAGGACGCAGTCGTGTTCTTTGACATGGGCGGTGTCGCGCTTGGCCTGTACGGCCGTGAGCCGCTGGCAGAGGACGCAGGTGTCCTGCCGCGAGGCGAAGGCTTCCGGGCTGTCACACTGGCCTGGAACCAGCCCAACGAGGAAGCGGTCGACGACGCCATGATCCGTGCAATCGAAGCAGGCGGTCAGATGATCAAGGCCGCGAAGAAAGTCTTCTGGGGCGGGTATTCAGGGTATTTTTCAGACCCCGACGGCCACCTCTGGGAAGTCGCGTACAACCCACATTCGCCCGTGCGCGAAGACGGAACCATGGAGCTTTAGATGACCAGGCAGGAACGGATTGCGGCGCTCAAGGCGGCTGCGAAGGAACGCATCCTCATTCTCGACGGGTCCTGGGGCGTGATGATCCAGCGGCGCGGTCTGGAAGAGGCCGACTATCGGGGCGACCGCTTCACGGAGGCAAACTACCCAGGACAGATGAAGGGGAATAACGACATCCTCTGCATCACCCGGCCGGACATCGTGACCGACTTGCACAATGCCTATTTCGAGGCCGGGGCAGACATTTCCGAAACCAACACATTCAGTGCGACGGTCATTGCACAGGACGATTACAAGCTGGACCCCGACTCCGTTCGCGATATCAACCTTGAAGGCGCGCGCCTGGGCCGCGAGGCGGCGGATGCGTGGACGGCGAAAGAACCGCACAAGCCGCGTTTTCTTGCAGGCTCTATCGGTCCGCTGAACAAGATGCTGTCCATGTCGTCGGACGTGAACGATCCGGGCGCCCGTTCGGTAACGTTTGACGAAGTCTATGAGGCCTATCGCCAGCAGATCCTCGCGCTGAATGAAGGCGGCGTGGACCTCTACCTGATCGAAACGATCACCGACACGCTGAACTGCAAGGCCTGTATTAAGGCGATCATGGACCTTGAAACAGAAGGCATGGACAAGCTGCCGATCTGGATTTCCGGCACGATCACAGACCGGTCCGGACGCACGCTGTCCGGGCAAACGGTAGAAGCGTTCTGGAACTCGGTCCGTCATGCGAAGCCCTTCGCCATCGGGTTCAATTGCGCCCTCGGCGCAGACCTGATGCGTCCGCACATCGCGGCCCTGTCGCGCGTTGCGGACACGCTTGTCGCGGCCTACCCGAATGCCGGCCTGCCGAACGAAATGGGCCAGTATGATGAGCAGCCGGAGCAGACCTCCGGCGCGGTCGGCAGCTGGGCACAGGATGGGCTGGTCAATATTCTTGGCGGCTGCTGTGGCACCACGCCGGAGCATATCGCCGCCATTGCCAAGGCGGTGGAAGGGGTGAAGCCACGCGACCCGGTCGCGTCGAAGCATACGATGCGCCTGGCAGGGCTCGAGCCATTTGAGGTGGCTTCGTGACACGACCTCCTGTCGAGGCCGGGGACCTTTTCGTCTTTTACGGCCTTCTGAAAGTCGGTGCTGCAGGCCAGCCTGCCGACCTGCCGCTTGGTACTGCCGGCACCTTTGGCGCGCCGTGCCGGTTCCGTGGGCGGATGGTTGATCTGGGCGGCTTTCCGGGCGTGGTGGCAGGTGAAGAACTTTGCCACGGCATCCGATGGGAAATGAGCGATACGTCCATCATCGGACCGATGGATGATTTTGAGGACGTCACCGACGACCTCGCCACCAGCCTCTACATCCGTACGCGTATTCCGCTGTGTGACGACTCAGGAAATGAAACCGGCGAAATCGCCTGGATTTACTTGTACAACAAATCCGTCGAGGCCTTTCCGCCCGTCGCCGATGGCAACTGGCCACTCGACGCTGGAAAAACGAGAAAATGACAACATCAGCTTCCCAATCCTTCGTGAACGTCGGTGAGCGTACCAACGTCACCGGTTCCGCACGATTCCGCCGCATGATCACGGACGGTCGATATGCTGACGCCGTAGAGGTCGCCCGCCAGCAGGTGGAGAGCGGCGCGCAGGTGATCGACGTCAATATGGACGAGGGCATGCTGGACGGTGCCGAAGCCATGCGCACCTTCCTGAACCTGATCGCCGCCGAGCCGGACATCGCGCGCGTGCCGGTGATGATCGACAGCTCCAAATGGGAGGTGATCGAGGCAGGCCTGAAGTGCGTGCAGGGCAAGTCTATCGTGAACTCGATTTCCATGAAGGAAGGCGAGGACAAGTTCCGCGAGCAGGCGCGTGCCTGCCTATCCTATGGTGCGGCGGTTGTCGTCATGGCGTTCGACGAAGTCGGGCAGGCGGACACGAAAGACCGGAAGGTCGAGATCTGCCAGCGCGCGTTTCGTATCCTGACCGAAGACGTCGGCTTTCCGGCGGAGGATATCATCTTCGACCCGAATATCTTCGCGGTGGCGACCGGGATCGAAGAACACAACAACTATGCGGTCGACTTCATCGAAGCCACGCGCGTCATCCGCGACACGTGCCCGGGCTGTCACATATCCGGTGGCCTTTCGAATGTTTCGTTCAGCTTTCGCGGTAACGAGCCCGTGCGCCGGGCGATGCACTCGGTCTTCCTGTACCACGCCATTCCGGCGGGCCTGGACATGGCGATCGTCAATGCCGGCCAGCTGGACATCTACGACGATATCGAGCCGGAGCTGCGCGAGCGGGTGGAGGACGTCATCCTCAATCGCCGCGACGATGCGACCGAACGCCTGGTCGATATTGCCGAGGGCCTGAAGGGCCAGAAGGGTAAAACGGCGGTCAAGGATCTCTCCTGGCGTGAGGCGCCCGTCAACAAGCGGCTGGAGCACGCGCTCGTTCACGGCATCACCGAGTTCATCGATCAGGACACAGAAGAAGCGCGTCTGCAGGCGGAACGCCCGCTGCACGTGATCGAAGGGCCACTGATGGACGGCATGAACGTCGTTGGTGACCTGTTTGGCTCCGGCAAGATGTTCCTGCCGCAGGTGGTGAAGTCCGCGCGGGTGATGAAACAGGCCGTCGCTTGGCTTGAGCCGTATATGGAAGAGGAGAAGCAGCGCCTCGGCACTGTGGATGTGTCTAACGGCAAGGTGCTGATGGCCACAGTGAAGGGCGATGTGCACGACATCGGCAAGAATATCGTCGGTGTGGTCCTGGCCTGTAACGGGTATGAGATCCTGGATCTTGGCGTGATGGTGCCGGCCGAAACCATTCTCGACACGGCCGTAAAAGAGAAGGTGGACGTGATTGGCTTGTCCGGTCTGATTACTCCCAGCCTCGACGAAATGGTATACGTCGCTTCTGAGATGCAGCGCCGCGGCATGGTGCAGCCTTTGCTGATCGGTGGCGCCACCACCAGCCCTGCGCATACGGCAGTGAAGATCGACCCGGTTATCAAGTCCGCACCCGTATTGCACGTAACCGACGCCAGCCGTGCAGTTGGCGTGGTGAGCGCATTGCTCAGTGCCGGGGAAAAGCAGGGGCTGGTCGAGCAAACGCGGGCGCGTTACCTGCGTATGCGCGAAACGCGGCAGGGCGGACCGCCCAAGCCGCGTCTGCCGATCGAATTGGCACGAGAGAAGGCATTGCAGCCGGACTGGACTTCCTACGACCGTCCTACCCCGACATTTAGCGGTGTGCGGACATTTGAGGATATCGATCTGGCAACGCTCGCGCGTTATATCGACTGGACGCCGTACTTCTCGGCCTGGGACCTGGCTGGCAGGTATCCGGCCATTCTGGAAGACAAAATTGTGGGCGAAGCGGCAACGTCACTTTGGAACGACACGCAGGCCATGATGCAGCAGCTCGTCGGCGAAAGCTGGCTGAAACCGAAGGCCGTCGTCGGGTTCTGGAAAGCCAATCGTGACGGAGACGATATCCGCCTGGCGACGGGTGATGTGTTCCATACGCTCCGCCAGCAGATGGAGAAGGACAATACGCGTCCGAACTTTGCCATGTCGGATTTTGTCGCGCCGGAAGGCGATGACTGGATCGGCGGTTTCTGCGTCACCGCCGGGGACGGGGTGGATGCAATTGCGGCGGACTTCGTGAAGAAGGGCGACGATTACTCCTCCATCATGGTCAAGGCACTGGCCGACCGCTTCGCCGAAGCAACGGCGGAATACATGCATGAACGGGTCCGCCGGGAGCTGTGGGGCTATGCGCCAGACGAGGCGCTTGCAGGCACCGATCTCATCGCCGAGAAGTATCGCGGTATCCGTCCGGCTCCGGGGTATCCGAGCCAGCCGGACCACACGGAGAAGGAAACGTTGTTCCGTCTGCTCGATCCGGAAAGCCGGATCGGCGTGTCGCTGACGTCGAGCTGCGCCATGTCGCCGGCGTCGAGCGTTTCGGGGCTATATTTTGCCCATCCCGAGGCGGTTTATTTCGCGGTTGGACGGATACAGAAGGATCAGGTGGAAGATTATGCCCGTCGCAAGGGCTGGGATCTGCGGAAAGCCGAGCGCTGGTTAGCGCCGATCCTCAACTACGACCCGTTCGCGGCCTGATTTCTCCGTCCCCAGTGAAAAATTACATCGCTCGAAACGGGCGATCTGACCCGGTTGCGACTGGCAGGGCCGGTCCGAGTCGCATACACAGGGGCAGTGTCCACGGGAAGGGACGGAGACGATCATGACAGAGAACAGGCTTATGGGCGAAAATGCGAAAATCGTCGCGACCCTTGGCCCTGGCAGCCGCTCTCCCAAGGAGGTCGTGGCCCTCGCCCATGCCGGTGTGGATGTGTTCCGCCTGAATTTCAGCCATGGTGAACACGCGGCCCATCTGGAAGCGTTGCAGGCGGTGCGTGCGGCAGAAGAAAAGACCGGCCGGCCGCTGGCGACCCTGGCTGACCTGCAGGGCCCGAAAGTCCGGGTCGGAAAGTTTCCGGAAGGCGCGCTGCGCCTCGGTTTCCGCAAGGAGTACAACCTCGTCGCGGCGGAAGAAACCAGCGATGAGGACACGATCCCCGTACCGCACAAGGAAATTGTCGATATCCTCGAAGAGGGTGACACGATCCTTGTGGATGACGGCAAGCTTATCCTCACGGTGACGCGCGCGGGAAACGCCCCAAGGGTGCGGGCTGAAGTGCCTGGCAAGCTATCGGACAAAAAAGGCTTCACGGTGCGTGGCAAACCGTTGCCTGTCCGTGCCCTGACGGACAAGGACAGGGCGGACCTGGAGTTCGCATTGGAGATCGGCGTCGACATCGTGGCGCTGTCCTTCGTGCAGAGCGTTTCCGATGTAGAAGAGGTGAAAGCCATCATCGCAGGCCGGGCGCCCCTTGTTTCCAAGCTGGAGAAACCGGCCGCCATCACGAATCTCGACGCGATTGTCGAAGCGTCCGATGCCGTCATGGTGGCGCGCGGCGACCTTGGGGTGGAGTTTGCCCCGGAAGACGTTCCGGTGATCCAGCGCCGCATCGTACGCGCCGCCAGGGCGCGCGGACGCCCCGTCATTGTTGCAACACAGATGCTGGAATCCATGATCGAGAACGCCGCGCCTACCCGGGCCGAGGCATCCGATGTGGCCACCGCGATTTATCAGGGCGCGGATGCCGTGATGCTTTCGGCTGAGACGGCTGTGGGGCGCCATCCGGCGACAGCGGTGGCAATCATGTCACGGATCATCCGGGCGACAGAGTCCGCAGAGGATTACCGCCAGTCCATTGCGCAGTTTGCCGGAGAATCCTCTGAGCATTCGGCCGTTGATGTTGTTGCGACGGCAGCTCAGGCCATGGCTTGCGCCGAAGAGGCGGGCGCGTTGGCGCTGCGGACAGGCGCTTTTGACAGGCTGGCCCGGTTCTCGCGGGTGCGGGGCCCGGCGCCAATCTTGTACGGCTCACTGGATGATCGCCGTTTGCGGCAGGCTTGCCTTCTCTGGGGCGTGCACCCCCAACGGCTTAATGCTGGGGCGACCTATTGGTATCGTGACCTGATGGACGCGGCGGGTTTGAAAGGCCGCGTTGCGTATGCCCGCTGGTCCGGTGACGACGCCCGCTTCGCCTGGGAAGTCGGCGTTGGCAGAGGCAAAGACGGAAAGCTGATCACTGGCGTATGATCAGCGTATCGCCTTTGAATTCATAGGAATAGAGCTCGCCCAGGAAGCTCATCCCGAGAAGGGATTGTTCCAGGCCCTCTTTCAGCACCATGGCGCTGACGTCTTCCATTTCCACGCGCCCAATTCGGACGTGGTCCAGGATGATATAGGCGCCCTTGGTCACTCCGCCTGCGGTGCGGACTTCATTATCAAATTCGAGGTCGGAGGGGCTGAGCCCAATCCGTTGAGCGTCGTGCAATGTCAGCGCAACAATGCTGGCACCTGTATCGACCATGAACCGGATGTCGGTTCCCTGAACGTCGGCGCGTGTCCAATAATGGCCATCCGCTTCGCGGCTTATAATGGCGGCCTTGTCAAAATTCGCGCGGGGAGGGGCGCTGACATCGGGGGCGCCGGTATTGGTCAGTGACGCTGCAGCCGGTGTGACATCATCCATGGCTTCCGTTTTCGGGACGATGAAAAATACCACCGCCGCGGCAATCATCAGTGCCGCTGCAAGCATGGGGAGAATGTGTCTGGCATACATGGCGTCAGCGCTTTCCCAGAGCCTCCAGCCGGGTGATGCGCTCCGGCAGTTCAGCGATTACGCTGTCCCGGCCAGCCTCCCCCATGGCGACCCATTGAGCAATTTCCTTCAAAGAGCGGCCACAGCCTAGGCACCAGCTTGTCGAGGCGTCAACTGCACATACCTTGATGCAGGGGGTCTTTATGGGTTCACGAGACATCAATATACCCTGTATTCAGTGAGGGTTGCGGGGCGGAGTGTATCAACGGCAAGGTAACAAATCCTTGTCGTGCAGCCACCCTGTAACCTGTTAATATGGCGTCGGAAACGCGCCAGCGGAATGCAGGAGTATATCGACGTGCCCGAACCCGTTCGCGAAGGCTCGCCTCTGGCGGATGTACGCGCACTCATATTGAGCGCGCCATCCGCCCCCACTGAACCCGGTGAAAAGGTTCGGGAAGCCTTGCTCGGAATGGGGCGGGAAGGGGATTTTGGGCGCCTTGGCGAGGCGGCTGAATGGCTGGCCAACTGGCAGAACCGGTATCCCCCACGCATAGAAAAGCCGACGCTGGCCGTTTTCGCCGGGTCTCACGGCCTCGTCGAGGAAGGCGTATCCATGTCTTCCAACCAGGACACGCTGGAACATGTGAGTGCGTTGCGGGAAGGGCGTGCGCCCCTGTCTGCGATTGCGACGCAGGCTGGCGCCTCCATTCGTATCTTTGAACTGGCGCTCGACAAGCCGACGCCGAGCATCGCCGAGACGGCTGCAATGTCCGAGAAGGAATGTGCGGCTACGATCGCTTATGGGTTCGAGGCGACAGAGGATCACCCGGATTTACTGGCGCTTGCTGTGGCCGGGGCGGGTGTCGGCACGGCTGCAGCTGCGGTGGCCTGCGCACTTTATGGCGGGTCGCCGGACTATTGGGTACGCCCCAGCAGCCAGACGCCTGCCACGCTTTCCCGGAAACGTATCGACCTTGTCAGCCGGGCGCTGACCCTTCATCGCGGACACCTGTCTGATCCGCTGGAGGCCTTGCGGTGCCTCGGTGGGCGGGAACTCGCCGCGTGTGTTGGCGCGATCATTGCGGCGCGGCATCAGGGTATTCCGGTTGTCCTGGACGGGTTTGCAACGACGATCGCTGCCGGCGTTGTCCATGCAATCGATCCGACAGCGATCAGCCATTGCCTTGCATCGCACATCACGCGCCGGCCGGCACATGAGGCCGCATTAGAGCGGCTGGGGCTGAAACCGCTGATGCATATGGAATTCCAGACAGGCGGCGGATTGGGCTCTGTCTCGGCAATCGGCTTGCTGAAAACGGCTTGCGCACCCTTTATCGCGGAACCGGCATCGACCTGACGCAACGGCATCTGCGACTAATCGGCGACTTAGTTTACGTTGACGTTCGCGTCACCTTGCCAGCCAATACAAATGACTGACATAGAGAACGTGTGCCTGTCAGCAGGATCAGACCGTTTCGGAGGAGCACGTAATGAATCTGGAGTTTACACCTGAGGAGATCGAATTTCGTAAGGAAGTTCGTTCTTTCATTGAAGAGAATTACCCAAAGGAGCTGGTTGGCGCCGGCACCCGCGAGGACCTGAGCCGCGAGCAATTCCTCGCCTGGCACAAGGTGCTCGGCAAAAAGGGCTGGTCCGTACCGGCATGGCCCGAGAAGTATGGCGGCACGGGCTGGTCTTCGACCCAGCGCTATATCTGGTCGGAAGAGAACGCCCGGATGGACACGATCATGCCGCTTCCGTTTGCCGTCTCCATGGTCGGCCCGGTGATCTACACGTTCGGCAATGACGAGCAGAAGGCCCAACACCTTCCGGGTATCCGTTCCGGTGAAGTCTGGTGGTGCCAGGGGTATTCCGAGCCGGGCGCCGGTTCGGACCTCGCAAGCGTCAAGACCACTGCGGTGCGCGATGGCGACCACTATGTCATTAACGGGCAGAAGACCTGGACAACGCTGGCACAGCACGCCGACTGGGGATTCTTCCTCTGCCGTACCGACCCCAGCGCCAAGGCGCAGGAAGGGATCTCCTTTATTCTCGTCGATATGAGGACGCCAGGCATCGAAGTGCGCCCGATCAAGCTGATCGACGGCACGCATGAGGTGAACGAAACCTGGCTGACGGATGTCCGTGTGCCGGTTGAGAACCTGATCGGCGAAGAGAACAAGGGCTGGACCTACGCCAAGTTCCTGCTGGCCCACGAGCGGTCCGGCATCGCCGGGGTTGCCCGTTCCAAACGTGGTGTTGAGCGCCTGCGCAACATCGCGGTCCAGGAAACGGTCGATGGCGTTCCGCTGATCGAGACGCCGGAATTCGCGCGCAAGATCAGCCAGCTCGAAATCGACCTGACTGCGCTTGAGTTCACTGAACTCCGGACGCTCGCTTCGGAAGCGGCCGGCAAGGGCCCGGGTCCGGAAAGCTCGATCCTGAAGGTGAAGGGCACCGAGGTGCAGCAGCGCCTGACGGAACTCACGCTGGAAGCCGTCAACCACTACGGCGCGCCGTATGCCTATGGCATGGAAGCCACCGGGAATGGTGCCGGCATCGGTCCGGACTATGCGGATTATGCTGCCGAGACGTATTTCAACATGCGGAAGACGTCGATCTATGGCGGCTCCAATGAAATTCAGCGCAACATCATCACGAAAATGATCCTGGGCCTTTAAGCCCGAGGCCAGAGAGGAAACGACTCAAATGGATTTCAATTTCACTGAAGAACAGGGAATGCTTCGCGACAGCCTCGCGAAGATGATCCGCGACCAGTACGACTTCGAAACCCGCCGCAAGGTGGTCGCTTCGGCAGAAGGCTGGCGCAAGGACATGTGGATGCAGTTCGCCGAGCTGGGCCTGATGATGGCGCCGTTCAGCGAGGAAGACGGCGGTCTCGGCGGCGGTCCGATCGATGCCATGGTTGTCATGGAAGAGTTCGGCAAGGGCCTCGTGGTCGAGCCGTACGTGCCGAGCGTGGTTTGTGGCGGCGGCTTCGTGAAGCGCGGCACGGATGCGCAAAAGGAAGAGTACCTGTCCGGCATCATGTCGGGCGAGACGATCTTCGCCTTCGCTTATGCCGAACCGCGCGGCCGTTACAATCTGGCTGACCTTGAGACCACCGCGAAGAAAGATGGCGAAGGCTTCGTCATCAACGGCCACAAGGCCGTTGTTCTAGGTGCGCCATGGGCGACCCACCTGATCGTCACTGCCCGCACATCCGGCGGCCGCCGCGATGCAAACGGCGTGACGGTGTTCGTTGTGGAGAAGTCGGCACCGGGCGTTACGACGCGCGACTACCCGACGGTCGACGGCCGCCGGGCTTCGGAAGTGTACTTCGAGAACGTCGCTGTCGGCGCAGAAGCTGTGATCGGCGAAGTCGACAACGGCCTGCCGCTGATCGAACTCGTTTCGGATGAAGCGATTGCTGCGCTCTGCGCAGAGGCATGCGGTGCGATGAAAGTCGCGCACGAGATGACCGTCGAATACTCGCGCCAGCGTAAACAGTTCGGCACGCCGATCGGCAAGTTCCAGGTGCTGCAGCACCGCATGGTCGACATGTTCATGGAGTATGAACAGTCCGTCTCGATGACCTACATGGCCACGCTGAAACTTGGCGATGACGAAGTGACCCGCAAAAAGGCGGCTTCGGCTGCCAAGGTGCGCATCGGCCAGGGCGGCCGCTTTGTTGGCCAGCAGTCGATCCAGATCCATGGCGGTATGGGCATGACGGACGAACTGGCCGTCGGCCACTACTTCAAACGCCTGACCATGATCGACTCCGAATTCGGCAATGTGGATCATCACCTGAAGCGCTACACGGACCTGTCCGCCAGCGAGCTTCCGGCAGCGGCTGAATAAGCCAGCTGATAGAATAGCAATTGTGGCGGGGGATCGTTTCGGCGGTCCCCCGTTTCTTTGTGGTCAGGGTTTCAGCGCTGCTTCTGCGTTGAGGAAATCGGCGACTTCCTGATTGGACAGGATTTCGCGCGTCCGGGCCGGCGCGCCGTCAGACAGTCTCTTGCGCTCTTCTGAATTATTCAGCAGACGAACGACCGTGTCCGCGAAGGCGTCGGGCGTTTCGGCAATATCCACCATCCCGTCGAGCCGGCCGCCGAAACCTTCCATGGCGAGCGGATAGGCGACAACCGGCATGCCCAGCATCAGGTATTCCGCGACCTTGATGCTCACACCCGTTGCGAGGCGCGTTGGCGCGATGCCGATGGCGTGGGGCCCGCCGATATCTTCCAGTTTCTCGACGCGGCCGAGCAGGGTCATGTTGGGGGATTTCTTCAGGGCCGGGGCGATGGCGTCCCCGACGCTGCCGGCGACTTTCAGTTCTGCATCTGGCTGGCGTTTGAGGATGATCGGCCAGATGTCTTCCAGGAAGTGGTTCAGTGCATCGACATTGCCCGCATGGGTGGTGCCGAGGAAGACCACTTGTGGTTTGCCTTCTGACGGTATCTCACCAAATTCCGGCGGGACAGGGCGCAGCCAGACTGCGTGGTCGGCCGGAAATTCCGGAGGAAAGAACGCCATTTCGTTGGCAGAGGCGTGAACGAAGAAGTCCGCTGACTTCACCCAGCCGCACTCTTCTGCCTCAGTGGTTTCATAGAAATCGAATTCGAGACCTTTTTCGCGATAGCGTTGGGCCCGCATCCAGAGGACATCATGCACAAACACGCCTTTGCGTGTCGGTTGCCTGAGCTGGTCCAGCACCGGGCCGACAGAACTGTATTCGGCGATAGTCAGGTCTGCTGGGTCACGGTCGGCCGCCTGGCTCATGCGAGCGACCTCTGCCGAAGACATGGGACGACCGAAATAGTTCCGCCATTGCACCTTCATGCCTGCACGCCGCATCAATTCGTGTACCAGCCGCACACCGAAACGTGCCCAGATCCGGGGGGATATTGACCAGTAGCGCCCACCGGCTTCTACCGTGCCTTCCCACACGACCTCATCAATGAGGGCGCGCAGACGTGGATGAATGGATGCGAAGGGGCGGTTTCCGAATGCGTGCCAAGGCGCGAAGACGATCCGCACGCGGAAGCCGGCGGCCTTGGCCGTGCGCAGGAAGGTTTCCAGAAAAGCGCCATTGCCGGTGGTAATGGCGTCCAGTTGGCGCTGCACCAGCAAGGTCATGGTCTTGGAAGTGTTTGTCATCGGCATCGGTGTTAGGGCTGTTCTCATCCCTCGCCAATGCAAGTTCACCGCCAGCTGGCGCGATCCGGTTTCAGTGGCTCACGGGGCCGAGCAGTTTGAGGCCGATTTTGTCCTCTTTTTGCCAGATGACCTCGCAGGAAAGCTGGATGTCGCTGGTGCCATCGACCGGTGAAATAGCCAGCACGGCCAGGCCCAGGGGAATTTCATACCCGGGGTCGGAAAGGCTTGCGCCTGCTGCGGACCAGTCAATCATGGAGGTCCGTATCCAGGTTCGGTAACCCTTCGGCCGCAAGCGGATTTCACGGGCTGTGTGGTGCCGCTGAAAGCTGCGGCGAAAGACGGTTGCTGTCATGGTAAATCCGGCATCTGGTTACCTTGTCTATGCACAAGGACGCCGAATGGTTCGGAAAAAAGTCAGGTATGCTTGGATAGCCGGCAAGCAACGTCTTCGGCGATGGCCAAAGAACTGGTCAGCCCTGGGGACTCAATTCCAAACAGGTGCACCAGTCCGGCGTGACCGTGAAATTCCGGCCCATCGATCCTGAAATCGGCCGCCGGATCGCCCGGTGCTGAAAGCTTGGGACGGCACCCCGAATAATCTGCGGCGATCGCCCCATCAGGCAATCCGGGCCAGTATTGGCGGACGGCATCATAGAATTCCGCCGCCCGGTGAAGGTCGACAGTGTAGTCGATCTGGTCGGGGTTATCATGCCCAAGCCATTCGACGTCCGGGCCCAGGCGCATGCGGCCGCCAAGGTCCAGTGTCACATGTACGCCGAGGCCACCTTCCACGGGCGCAGGATAGATCAGCCGCTCGAAAGCCGTCTTTGCCTGACAGCTGAAATAATTGCCTTTTGCCAGCGTAAAGAACGGAATGAGGTCGGGCGGGTAGCCATCCATATGCTTTGCGATCCGCACAGCATGGAGGCCGGCACTATTCACCAGAGTTCGGGTGATGATGCTCGTTGGTTCGGCCCCGCCGACATTCAGACAAAAGCGTCCATCGGGAAGGATCTCAGCCGTCTCTACGGGCGCACCGACGACAACAGATCCACCATGGTCTTCGAGATCACCCTGCAGGGAGAGCATGTAAGCGTGGCTGTCGAGGATGCCGGTTTCCTCAGACAGGACTGCGGCCGTGCAGGTCAGGTTTGGCTCAAGCGCCATGGCGTCCGGACCGGTCAGAAAATGGAGGCCTTCCACGCCGTTCCGTGTGCCTTGATCGAACAGGCTGCGCATCCGGGGGATCTGAGTATCCGAGGTTCCGACAATCAGCTTGCCCGTCTTCCTGTAAGGGACGCCACGTTCCTCCATCCATTGGTACAGTTGCCGGCGGCCAGCAACGCACATCCGATGGCGCAGCGAGCCGGTGGGATAGTAAAGCCCGGCGTGGATCACTTCGCTGTTGCGGGCCGAGGTGCCGGTTCCGATACCGAGTGCGCTTTCCAGCACGAGTGTTTCGTTTCCGGCTCGCGCAAGCGCGGCGGCGCAGGCAAGCCCGACCGCGCCGGCTCCGATCACGATGGCTTCGGTTTCTATCAACTGCAGTGCACCTTCGTCCCGGAGGCTGGCGTGCCCGGGGTTCGATTTGTTATCTTGTGCCGGGTTTCATGCATTTTGAAGGCCAGTTCAGTTCCTGCGCGGCGTTGTCATTATCTCCGAACGAAACGCAATCCGGGAAGATGCGCCGAAAATCGATCACTTGCCCGGAAATTGCATGTTGTACCCACGAAGAACAGTGTAATCAGGACCGATGCCGGCAGAGCCCGCCTCCATCACATATGACGAGACCAAGGTCGCGATCATCATTCCGCTTTACAATGATGAAGCGAACATCGCGCGTGCGTTGGAAAGTGCCGTGGCGCAAAAGCCACCAGAAGGCATCAGCTTTGAGGTGCTGGTCGTCGATGACGGTTCGCAGGATTCCGGACCGGAAATCGCCGAGGATTACGCCCGCCGGTTCGACAATGTGACATTCCTTCGGATGGCGCAAAATGGCGGTCCGGCGGCGGCTCGAAACAGGGCCTTGCAGGAAACGGATGCCGGCTGGTTCACGCCGTTCGACAGCGACGATATCATGTTGCCGGAACGCGTGGCCGCGCTGTTTGAGAAAGCGCGTGGCGGAGAATTTGACCTCGTCGCCGACAATCTGCTGATCAGTTCAACCAGCGCGCCTGAAACGGTGAATCGTCACCTCTGGCCGGGAAAACCGGCTGGCGATGTCCCCCTGACGACCGAATTGTTCGTTAACCGATCCTATGCCGCTGAGACGGAACGGACGGAGCTCGGCTTCCTCAAGCCGCTGATCCGGCGCGGCGCCGTGAAGTGCGGGCCGGAGCCCTATCAGCCAGACCTCCGGTTTGGCGAAGACTTCGAACTCTATGCGCGCATACTGGCCGACGGGGCCAGGGCGGTGCTGACCGATCCGGAAGGCTACCTCTTCGTGGTGCGCGACGGGTCTGCGTCTCATCGCCAGGGCGCCGCGGACCATCGCAAGCTTGCATTGATGGGCCGCAAATTCCTGAAGCGAAGAGGGTTGGCGCCTGCCGAACGGGCCGCGTTTGCAGGGTTTACGCGATATTGCGAACGGGAATGGGCAGCCTGGACCGCGATCGAGGCCATTCGTGCAAAGAATCCTGTAGGTCTTTTGAAGGCATTCACGATTTCAGGTCCAGCGAGCTTGCATGTCGCCGGCAATCTCCTCAAGGCAGCCGGTGGAAAGCTGAGCGGAAGAGGGCACTCGACCTGACGAAATCACCCTGTAAGGGAAATGCAGGCAACCTTTGAGGACTAACCTTTGCCGTGGGCAGGTTTCTCCAGGCGCGGCCCGTTTGAAAAGACGCTGTGCGCCGAAGATAAGGTTAATTTTATGAGTTTGAGGAGCCACCGCTTGAAATGGTACGCGCAACAGGGGAGGTTGGCTTGAAAACTCGCCGTAGCGGCTAGTTCTCGTGTATTTAAAGGTTAACAACCTCCTGAAAGCTTGCAGGTCGATGGTATGACACTTGCAAAACGATTGAGGTAAATGACGGCCTGTACGGTTATTCGGCGCGTTTGTGAGGGAACACAGAAAAAATGAACCACGTTAAAAGACTTTGCCTTCTCACGGTTGCCGGTGGCAGCCTCATCGCCGGGACTGCCGTGGCGCAAGGGCAGGGCGCCGACAATTATTACAGCCGAAACAAGTACGAAGCCGTGAAGGATCGCCGCCAGCCGGCATACGATCCTGAGCCTATTCGTTTGGGCACGTTCCTCGTGGATGCCACAGGTCTCGTCGGCGCGACTTATAATTCGAACGTCTATGCCCAGAACAACAACGAAGAGTCCGATGTGATTGTCCGTATCGGCGGCGAAGTTGCCGGCCGCACGAACTGGAATGTTCACCAAATCGGTTTCGACGTTTCTGCCTACCAGAATGAATATCTCGATCTGTCAGACGAATCTGCGCCGACGCTTCGTGCGGGCCTGCGCGGCCGGTTGGACGTTACCCGCGAAGTTTCGCTGGGCGCGCGCGTCTACGCCGACAAGGCTGTGGAACAGCGATACGAGCCTGCCGGTCTTGGCGGGCTGGAGAAGCCGATCGAATATACGATCGCTGGCGCGGAAGTGAACGCCGATTACATCAATGACCGGTTCCGCTGGAACAACGCCGTGGGTGTGACGGACTATGACTACAAGGATGGCCGCATTATCGGGACTGGCGCCCCTGCCGACCAGGATTTCCGTGATCGCGAAAATACCTACGCCCGCTCGCGTCTGTCCTATGCCGTATCGCCTGACCTGGCTGTCTACACCCAGGGCACGGTGCATGACGAATCCTACAATTCCCCGCAGATCATCGGCGGGCTGCCGCGCTATCGCGATTCCAAGGGGTATACCGTTGCTGCGGGGGTAGACTTCGAGCTGCAGACCCTGATCCGGGGTGATGTCGCGATCGGTTACCTCAATGAGGACAAGCAGGACGACTATTTTGCCGACGTGGACGGCCTGTCTCTCGACGCACGTATTCAATGGTTCCCGTCGCGCCTGACGACGCTGACTTTCACGGGTAGCCGCCGTGTCGCAGACACGGGTGTCTTCACATCGCCAAGTGCGCTGGCGACCACCTATCGCGCTGAAGTCGACCATGAACTTCGCCGGAACCTGATCCTGTCCGCTCATGCCGGGTTCACTGATTATGATTATCAGGAGATCGATCGGACCGACAATATGTCCAACATCGGTGTGGCGGCGAAATACAAGATGAACAAACGCATTCATATCGATGCCTTCGCGCGTCACCTGTCCTGGGATTCCAGCGGGGCGGATGTGGCGTTCGTGCCATCTTACGGAATCGACCTGATCGGCGTGGAGCTTCGCTTCCATCCTTAAGCAAGAGCGGACCTGTCCGTATCTCCTGCTCACTCTAATTTTCGGTGTGGTGTTTTGACCAAGAGTTTCAGCTTCGAACTACCTTCCCAGATGACCGGCCACGATACGCCGTCCGGTGAGGAAACATCTTTTGACCTGAAATCTCTGATCGGCATGGTCTATCGCCGGTTCTGGCTGATTGTGACCGGTTTCCTGGTCGTCTTTCTGGCCGTGGCTTACATCACCTTCACGGCGACACCCGTCTACAAGGCGTCGACCACGATCCAGCTGGGCACAAACCAGGAAAACGTCATTGATCTTGGCAGCGTGCTCGGCGGTATCGTCGCCAACACGGCCGCGATCGACACAGAGGTGATGGTCATCAGCTCCAAATCCCTTCTGACGAAGGTGGCGGAGCGCCAGAAGCTGATTGAAGACCCGGAATTCAACTGGACCCTCGTGGAACGGAAGCCGGGCCTGATCGACGGACTGGTCAACCCGATCAAGAAAAGCCTCGGCATGCGGACGGAGCGGGTCGACCCTTATGCCGGCCTTAGCGCAGAAGAGCGTGAAGCGGCCATCATGGAGTCGGTTGTCGAAGCGCTCACCAACCGCGTCAGCGTTTCCCGCGTCGGCACAACTTACCTGCTGACAGTGACAGTGATGTCCACGTCACCAGAGACTTCGGCACGCCTGGCGAATGCCGTTGCGGACCAATACCGCGTGCAACAGCTGGATACCAAGCTGGATGCCACCCGCCGCGCAACGGAATGGCTGGGTGAGCGCGTTTCGGGCCTGCGGGACGAGGTGGCGGAGAAGGAGAACCGCGTTGAAGTCTATCGTGCGCAGAACGGTCTCGACACCGCGATGGGCACGACGCTGGCCGAGCAGAAGATTGCCGACCTGACCAAACAGAAGACCCAACTGGATTTCGACCTGAGCCAGGCTCGCGCGCGTTACGAGAATATGCGCCGCCAGATCGATTCCGGTACAGGGATCGACGGCATCAGCGAAGTACTTGATTCTCCATTGATTTCTCGTCTGAAGGAACAGCTTTCCGTCCTGCGTGGCCGGGTGGCGGAACTCGAAACGAAGCTCGGTCCTCAGCACCCGGAACTGATTGGTGCGCGGAACGAAGTCCGTGACGTTGAGCGCCAGATGAAGGCAGAGGTGAACCGGATTGCCGATAATCTCGAAAGTGAGGTCAAGGCGAAGCGGGACCAGGTCAACGCGATCCAGGCTCGCATCAACCAGGCCAACGGCCAGCTGCGCGATAACTCCATCGCAAGCGTGCGTCTTCGCGAGCTCGAGCGTGACGCTGAAACCAGCCGGGTGCTCTACGAAGAATTCATCGCGCGTTCGAAGGAAACAAGCGTTCAGGACGATCTTGTCCAGGCGGACGCCGTCATCCTCTCCGCCGCCTCGGTGCCAAACCGGCCGGCTGCGCCGAAGAAGAAGCTTAACCTGCTGATCGGCGCCGTCCTTGGCGCGGCAATCGGTGCTGCGATGGCAATCATTGCAGAGATGTTCGATGCCAAGATCAGTTCGACTGAAGACATCGAGCGGAAGCTTGGCGTGTCGTCGATCGGGTCCGTCCCGTTGATCCGCGCGTCGAGCCTGTTTGGTCTCGGCCAGACAAACCCTGCCGATTACCTGGTGGAAAATCCCTTATCAGCTTACGCCGAAAGTGTGCGTTACCTACGCGCGGCGATAGCTTTCTCGGATCTCGACAGCGAGACCAAGACCGTGGCGATCACATCGTCCCTGCCGGATGAAGGCAAGACCAGCCTGACGCTCAGCCTGGGCCGCATGTCCGCGATGTCCGGTTCGCGCACGATTGTCATCGACGGTGATTTCCGCCGCCGGCAGCTGACCGAAGCGGCGGGCATGTCACCGGAGATTGGCTTCATTGAGCACCTGTTCGGTGCGGGCCAGCTTTCAGACGCGATCCAGAAGGACAGCAAGACCATGCTGGACATCCTGCCGCTGTCCCAGTCCGGCCATACGCCGCATGACGTATTTGGCACGCGCGCCTTTGATGACCTGCTGTCGCGCCTGCGTTCGATGTATGACCTGATCCTGATCGACACCGGTCCGCTGCTGCTGATGGCGGAAGCCCGCGTCGTGGCTGGCAAGGTCGACAAGACGATCCTGATGGTGCGCTGGCGTCATTCCACCCGCGCCGCCGTCAAGCAGTCGCTGAACCTGTTGCGGTCCTTCAACGCGGACGTTCTTGGCGCAACGCTGAACATGGTGGATCTGAACCGCCGCCGTCACCATCGTGATCCGGGCGCCAGCTACAAGGCTTACCGCAAGTACTACCAGATGGAGAGCAAGAAGTCGGTGTTCGGTTTCGATCTCAATGGTGGCAAGCGGAAGAAAGGCGGCAAAGGCCCAGTGGCCATGCAGACACCGCCAGAGCACGCCAAAAGCACGGTCGAAGAAGAAGTCCCTGTGGGCTTTGAATAGTCGGCACGAAGCGGGACGGATCCATGTCAGGAGATGCGCGGATCGCGAAACCATCCATGGAACGCGAGGCCGTCAAAGGCTTGCGGGCCCGGCGTATTGCCTATTTCGGCCATGACGCAGGTGACGCTGCCATCCGCCGCCGTGTTCGCGCTTTTGAAGACGATGGGGCGGCCGTCACGGGATTCATGATGCGCCGCGGCGATGCCCAGACAACAGAGTGGAAGAATATCGACCTTGGCCGTACGGCGGACGGAGCTTTCCTCCAGCGGATCCGGCAGGTTTTTTCCGGCGCGGCGACCGCTGCCATGCAGCATGAAGAACTGGCGTCGGCAGATGTCATTGTCGCCCGCAATCTCGACATGCTCGCTTGCGCGTTCCTGGCCAAGCGCAAGGCGAAGCTTGAGACGCCGGTGATCTACGAGTCTCTGGATGTCCACCGGCTGTTGTGCCGGCAGGACCTGATCGGCAAGGCGCTGCGTTGGCTGGAAGGCCGCCTGCTGCGCCGGACGAAGGGCCTGATCGTCAGTTCACCGGCCTTTCTGGAAAATCATTTCGAGCGATACTATCCGGATCAATACCGGGCCTTCCTTGTGGAAAATCGCCTGGCAGCAGGGGCGGAGTACGGGCCGCGGCCGGTTCCGGAAATGCCGGAGGCAGATCGGCCGTTGCGCCTTGGATGGGTCGGTGTCCTGAGGTGCCAGCGTTCGTTCGAGCTGCTGTGCGATCTGGCGGACCGGTTTCCCGATACGCTGGAAGTTCATCTTCACGGTGTGCCGGCGCGCACGGAAATTCCCGTGTTCGAGCCTGAAGTCTCAAAACATCCGAATATGATCTATCATGGTCGCTACAAGTCACCTGAAGATCTGTCGGAGCTCTATGGTCATCTCGACATGGTCTGGGCAGGTGACTTCATGGAGGCTGGTTTCAATTCGGTATGGCTGCTGCCGAACCGTATTTATGAAGGCGGTTATTACTGCGTTCCTGCCATCGCGCCAGCTGAGACACAGACAGCTGCATGGATCAGCAGCCGTCAGGGTGGCTTCAGCATTCAAGAGCCGTTGAACGAGACCCTGCCTGCATTGATCGCGGGCCTCATTGAAAACCGCGCGCCACTCCTTGCTTGCGCCCGCGCTTTGGCTGAGTGTCCGGAACAGGATTTCGTCCAGCCAGCGGGCATGCTGTCTGGCCTCGTGGAGTCCGTGCTGGAAGGGAGTGACGCATCATGAATGTCATGTCCCGAAAGATGAAGGTGACGGAAGACACGACGCTCGTCTGGGCGAAGGTCTTCTCGGAAGACAAAAGCGCACCAATCTGGTTCCAGGGCATCGTCACTGCCTGGTTCTTTGCGACCTATATCGATTTCCCGGCAGTGACGGCAGTTCGTTACCTGCTTGTGCTGGCTTTGCTCGGCGTGCTCGCGATGAAAAGCGCCATTGTGCTGCCGAATGTGGTGCGCAGCTGGCCGCTGTTTGCCATGCCGGTCTTCGCCTTGTCTTCCATTCTCTGGTCGCCGTATCCGTCCGAGGCATTGAAGCAGGGGGTGTACTTCATTCTCACCCCGCTCTTCATCATCACGATCATATCCGTTCTGGACGCACGGCGGGCCATGCGGTGCCTGATGTTTGCGGGCTGGATCACGTCTTTCATGGTGCTCGCGAAGTTCTCGTCAATCGATTCCGGTGGGCCATACCCGTCCAAGAACTATGTCGCGCTTCAGATGAACTTCATGATGCTGCTCTCAGTGGCAGCAGCCCTGAACAAGAATGAGCTGACCTGGATCCGCCTGGCAGCCCTGCCGTTCATCCCGATGGGCATTCTCTTTGTGGTCGCGGCAAATTCGGCAACCAACCTGGTTCTGGGCGGGGTTGGTATCATGGGCCTTGTCGCGCTTCGTATTCTCTGGGTGGACATGGGCCGCGTGAAGAATGCGCGTAGTCTCCTGTTCCTGGGAGGCATCGTTCTGATTTTCTCAATTCTGACGGTTGCGCTCGCCATGCCGGGTGAAGACTTTGTCGGCGATGTGCTGCAGGCGCTGGGCAAGGACGGGACGCTCAGCGGCCGTACGGCAATCTGGTCTGCGGGCCGCGTTGTGCAGGAACAGCATCCGATTTTCGGCACTGGGCTTTCCGGTTTCTGGCAGCCCGACAACGGTGCGGCGCAGTCCATCAACTATTATGACTTCAAGCCGTACGGCACGATTTTGACGTTCCACAACTCCTACATGGAGGTGCGGGTGCATCTCGGTTACATCGGGTGGGCCCTCTATGTCGCCACGTGGGTCTGGCAGGGTCAGCGGGCGATCCGGAACTGGATGGTTTCGCACGATCTCGAAGCGTCGGCGCTCTTGATGCTCCTCCTGCTTGTCTTCGTCACCACCTTCACAGAGTCGACGCCTTGGGGCGTCTTCAACACGCCGGTCAATATCATGTTGCTGGCCTCGACCGCAGCGTTCAGTTCCAATCGCCGGAAATTCGAAGGTTATGTCCCGGTGAAGGTCAGTGAAACACAGGTTCACTCGGCGCGATGACACAAGGCGCGGGGGCGAAGGCCAGTCGCTGCTCTTCCGAATGCGCTTGATTGGGCAAATTCCGACACATTTTCGCCACGTTTAGACGCGCCAGCCGACGGTGGTTGTGAGCAGGCATCGATGACCGGCCCAAGGCGTGCGCGACATCTTTGACGCAAATACAATGCATTGGCGTATCCTGGCGCGTGTGAAGAGCTGCCTCAAGGGTAACGGCCGTGGCGGCAGATGACATTTCTGTCGGCCACAGCACCAGCCCGCCGGAAACACATTGCTGACACGGCGCGGAACCAAAATTGAGCCAATGCATATAGACTTCATCGGGCATTTAACACGCCCTTAAGAGTTAGATGAGTTGATGTGGCTTGATGAGCAACGCCACTTCATCCGTGTCAGGGAGCAGACCTGTGGTCGACATTGCCAATGCCACCATTGCGCATCGCGGCTGGGATGCCGGCATCCATGCCGAGCAGGAATCCTATGACAAATGGCCCGTTTGGGCGCGCCTCCTGATCATCGTAGGTCTCAGCGCCTTGCTGTGGGCCGGGATTATCAGCGCTGTCGTTGCGCTTTTCGGCTGAACAACGAAGCCCTTTGATTCAAAAAAGCCCCGGTGACATCACCGGGGCTTTTTGTTGTTGGGATCAGTGCCTGGGGCGCGGCAATCTCAGCGGGCGCCTCGCGACAACAGGACTGCCGGTACAGTGCGCAGCATAATCATGAAGTCGCCAGTGAAGGTGCGCGTGCGGGTGTATTTCACGTCCAGCTGTACCCGCTCTTCATAAGTGGTGTTGCTGCGGCCTTCGACCTGCCACAGGCCGGTCAGGCCCGGGCGGACGGCGCAATAGTCGCGATAGAACTCACCATACTTGGCGATTTCGTTTTCGACGATCGGGCGTGGACCGACCAGGGACATGTCGCCGCGCAGGATATTCCACAACTGCGGCAGTTCATCGATGGAGGTCTTGCGGATGAAATGTCCCAGCGGAGTGATGCGCGGGTCATTTACGAACTTCTGCGTTTCTTCCCATTCCGCGCGGGCGGCGGGGTTCGTTGCCAGGATCTCCTGCAGGCGCTCATCAGCGTTTGCGACCATGGAGCGGAGCTTATAGCACTTGAAGGTGCGTCCGTTCTGTCCATAGCGCTTTTGGGCGTAGACGGCCCGGCCGCCATCCTGAAGCCGAATGAGGATACCCACGACAAGAAGAAGCGGGAATACAAAGACCAGCGCGATGCTCGCGATGACGATGTCCATAATACGTTTGGCATTGGTGTTGGCGTCATTCTCCCTGCGATCAAGTCGCGTGGAAGAGTATGCGGCCGTTTCCGCATGCCGTGATTGATTTGATAGTCTCAGACCCATAACTGTCCCCGGAACTCTACCGCATGGCATAAGAAATCTTCCCGGAATTCCTTACGCCCAAGCCAACAACCGTTAACTTTGAGAGCAAGGAAACCTTTATTTCATTTGGGGACGTTTGCAATCTGTATACCGGGATTTGACCGAATATTTGGGGTGTTTTCTCGAAATTCGCCTGCTAGGCGAAGTATTTTTCAAGTAATCGGGGTCGCATGGGCATTTATTAACCACAAAACCTCGTTTTGAGGTGTTTTGGCGGTTTTGCCTGTGCCAGGACAGATCACTTGCGTGCCATTTCGAAACGAAAAAAGCGGCAGAGCCGTTGGCCCTGCCGCTTTGATTCGAATGTGGTTATCAGGCAGATCAGAAGCGACGTTCCTTAATGCGAATCGTGTCGCCTGGCTGGACGATGGTCGAAGTTGTTAACTCAATTGCCTGCTCTTCGTTCGAGTCCACGCTTTTGATGTACACGACGTTTTTCTTTGCGCGGTAAGTCCATCCGCCCGCAGCCGCGACCGCATTCACGACAGTGAGACCAGAATTGTATGGGTATTCCCCAGGCCGGTTCACTTCGCCAAGAATATAGTAGGGGCGGTAGTTGATGACTTCCGCGCTGACGCGTGGGTTCAGGACATAGTCGCCTTCCAGCATCTCCACGATACGGTTTTCAAGCTGCGGTGTCGTGAGGCCCAGGGCTTCGACCTGGCCGATCAATGGCATGGATATGGAGCCCGTCCCGTCCACTTCGAATTGGCCGGAGAGGTCGGGCTGGCCGAATACTGTAATACGGAGTTGGTCCCCGTTGCCGAGAGCATAGGCGCCGACGGTCTCTTGTTGCACCACTCGCTCAACAGAAGCGGAGTTTGGCACGGAAGGGACCGTGGATTCACAGGCAGCAACAAACAGAAGCAGGCTGCCCAGAATGGTTGTGACGAGAGGGCGCAGAAAATTCATCGTCTCTTTTCTCCCAGATTTGGTGATCCTGCTACGTAGCAAGACCTATTCCAGAGTTTCAGGTTGAGAGGAAGGAAACTTCATCCCGGAAAAGTCGAACAGCTGAAAGTTTTCCGCTGATGAACGCACCGGTATCAAGGCCGATCCGTCGATCGTCGCGAAACACCCCATCGGTCGGGGTGTGCCCATGTACGACGACTTGGGGGAACTGTTCCTCAGCGTCCAGGAATTCCTCACGGATCCACAACATGTCCCGCACCGTCTGATTCTCAAGCGATTCACCCGGACGCAGGCCAGCATGAACGAAAAGGTAGTCGCCGGTTACATAGTAGTGCTGGAGGTTCTGATAGAACTTCAAGTGCTGCTCGGGCAGGCGGTTCCGGAAATCTGTCCAGACCTTGTCCCAGGCCCGCTTGTAGGCGTCCATGGCTTCATGGGACTGCATCGCCGCCCGCGCGTTTTGCGGTGGCTGAAGACCATAGGAATAGAGCGTTTCGGCGCCGCCATAGCGCACCCATTGTTTTCCGAAATTGACATCGTTCAGAAAACGCAGGAGCGCTTCCTCGTGGTTGCCCATCAGGAAGACCCGTTCGAATGCTTGCATGCGATCGCTCAGCATGAACTCGATCACGTCTTTGGATTGCAGGCCGCGATCAATATAATCCCCAAGGAAAACAAGGACTCGCTTCGTGCCCTCCGGCAAGGACTTCGAATCTTCGTCAATTTGCTCGACGAGCTTCATGAGCAGGTCGCAGCGGCCATGAACGTCGCCAATCGCATAGACGCATTGGCCTTCTGGTGCGCGGGACTGACGTGTCACCTCTGCCGGCGGTTCCTCCTGCACCGGCACGTCCGCTTCGGGAGTGGAAAGGCCAATGCCCCGGCGGATTCGCGCACGCAAAGACGTTGCTGATCGGGTCAGGTTACTGATCCGCTGCAGGAAGCTTTGCCGGGTTTGGTCGGTCATTTTACTCATCTGGGTGCAAGTATTAACGATTACTTATAGCGCTTTCTGGTCTGAAACCAATTGGTGCGGGAAAATCAGGGCTTTGATCCACTTAGCGCTTCCTTGAGGAAGCCAGCCGCCCAGCTCATGTGCATGGTGCCTGAAATCAGGCCCGCAAGAAGGCCGCAAGACGACCGTTTCCAGACGGCGACGGCAACCGAAGCGGCAGCGAGCACGCCTATATAGCCAGCCGGCAGGATAAGGGCCGGAAGGAAAACGGACGATCCGATCAGTCCGCCGGTGCTGGCCAGAAGGGCGAATATTGGCAGGGCCTGGCGGATCTTGAGCCGCTGGCTGTGCTTTCGCACATTGCGCGCGCGGCCTTTGCCATAATTGAAGTACTGTTTTGCCAGCCGGCTCACCGATCCGCGCGGGATGTAGCGGATGCGGATATCGGCATCGAGATAGATTTTTCCGCCCGCCTGCACCACGCGTTCATCATATTCGGCGTCTTCATTGTGAGAGAAGGTCTCATCGTAACCGCCAACCTGACGGTACATTTCAATGTTGAAGCCGGCATGGTGCCCATGGTCGACATAGCCAGACGTTTTCCCTCCGCGATGCACAGAGCCGCCAGAGCCGAGCGGCGTGTCGACGATCCAGGCGTTTGCACGTTCGAAGCATGTGTCACCGACAGCATCCATCGGGATGACCACCGAGGCGGCGCCGGTCGACTGAAGTGTCCTGGCGACCGAAAGAATGAAGCCCGCAGGGTAAATGGAATGCGCGTCGCAGCGCACGACATAGCGCGTCCCGGGGGTGCTTGTATTCGAGACGGCCAGGTTCAGGGCGGCAGCTTGCAGCTGCTTCGGATTGTGAATGAGCTGCAGGTTGGGGAATTCGGATTTCAGACGTTCGACGATCTCAACCGTGTTATCGGAGCTCCCGCCATCGGCAACAACCAGCGGCACGTCACCGAGCTGGGCATCTCCAGCCATCAATGAACGGATGCATGTTTCAATATGGCGCTCTTCGTTAAGCGTTGGAATGACAGCCAGAATCGAGTCCGGCGCCAGTTCCGGCGCGTCGTTTCTATCGATTTGAGCCATTGCATGCGCACCCATGGCGACCTCTGGTGTTTGTTTTCTCCTGAGAGGGGAGCAAGTTCCATTCCACACAGACGCATGGACTGCATCCCGGGCATCCCTAACGTCAATCTTGCCGCGCGGGCCGAACCTCATATGGTGGGGCAAAACAGGAGGAATTGCGAAAAATGATTGGCGTTGTGGCAAAACTGACGATCCAGGCAGACAAAGAGTCCGAGTTCGAGCAAGTCGGCAAGGACCTTATGGCCAAGGTCAAGGCAAATGAACCTGGCTGCCTGACCTACCAACTCTACAAGTCGAAAAAAGACGCGAATGTTTACATCTTCATGGAGCAATACGCTTCGGAAGAGGCATTCAAGGCGCACGGTCAGAGTGACTATTTCAAAGCGGCGGGACCGGCGATCGGCGCCTGCCTGGCGGGTGCTCCGGAGATTCAGTACTTCGATATCGTGGAATAGGGGCGCGTCATGGATCTCGCCTTCACCCCGGAGGATCGCGCCTTCCAGCAAGAGGTGCGCGACTGGATCGCTGAAAACTATACTCCGGACCTGCGTGCAAAAAGTGCCGCGTCCAAGAATGGTTACCTCGACAAGGAGGGCCAGGTCGCCTGGCAGAAGAAGCTTTACGATCGGGGCTGGGTCGCGCCGAACTGGCCTGTGGAGTATGGCGGTCCCGGCCTGTCCGCGTCTGAACGCTATATCCTGAACATGGAACTTTCTTCGGCCGGAACGCCGCCGGTCAGTCCGATGGGCATTTCCATGGTCGCACCGGTGCTGATGGCGTTTGGCTCGGACGAGCAGAAGAAGAAATACCTGCCGCCGATCCTCCGGTCTGATGTCTGGTGGTGCCAGGGGTACTCCGAGCCGGGCGCAGGTTCCGACCTTGCGTCCCTCCAGATGAGCGCCGTGCGCGACGGCGACGATTATGTGCTCAATGGATCGAAGATCTGGACGACCCACGCACAGTGGGCCGACATGATCTTCTGCCTCGTGCGCACCTCCAGAGAAGGCAAGCACCAGGAAGGTATCAGTTTCATCGTCTTCCCGATGACTTTGCCGGGCATCAAGATTTCCCCTCTGCCGACGCTCGACGGACCAGCCGAAGGCGGGCAGGAGATCAATCAGGTTTTCTTCGAAGACGTTCGGGTGCCGATTGCCGAAGCACTCGTTGGCGAAGAGAACAAGGGGTGGACCTACGCGAAATACCTGCTCCAGTTCGAGCGAGGAAACGCCTATGCTCCGGGCCTGCGGGCCATGCTCAACAAGGCGCGCAAGATCGCAAGCGTCGAAGAAACGGGCGGTGATGCCCTGATCCGCGACCATGACTTCGCCCGCAAACTGGCGCAGCTGGAGATCAAGATCGACAGTCTGGATGCGACTGAACAGCGGATTTTCTCTGCCCTTGCGGCCGGACAGGCCGTCGGACCGGAAAGTTCCATGCTCAAATGCGCAGGCTCCGAGACGCAGCAGGCGATCACGGAATTGGTGATCGAGGCTGCAGGGACCTATGGCGCGCCATTTGTACGGGACAATTTTGCGCTCGTCCGTGAGGGTGCAAACGCCGATCTGCCGTTTCCATCTTACTCTGTCAGCGCTGTGCCCAGTTATTTCAACTATCGGAAAACCTCCATCTACGCCGGCTCCAACGAGATCCAGCGTAACATCATGGCCAAGATGGTCCTGGGGCTCTGACGGTTGGCGATGACGGACGTTGTCCCAGCAAAGACCTCCGGGCCAAGCCTGCCAACCCGGCTAGCCTTCGGGTTTGGCGGGGCGGCTGAGGGGATCAAGAACAACGGGTTCGAATACTTCCTGCTGTTCTTCTACAGCCAGATTCTGGGCGTTCCCGCGGCGATGGTTTTCCTCGCCCTGATGATCGCCCTGGTCGTAGACGCAATGTCCGATCCCATCGTTGGGTACTGGTCCGACAATATCCGAACTCGTATCGGCCGGCGGCATCCCTTTATGTATGCGGCCCTCCTGCCGGTCGGACTGACGTATTATCTCGCCTGGAACCCGCCTGAAGGCTTGTCGACAAACGGCTTGTTCCTCTGGCTTCTGGTTCTGACAATCAGTGTACGGCTTTCTTTCACCATGTATGAGGTGCCGAGTACGGCGCTGGTTCCGGAACTTACGCCGGACTATGACGCCCGCACCAGCCTGATGTCGTACCGCTACTTCTTCGCCTGGATCGGTGGTCTTTCCATCCAGATTTTCCTGCTCTTCTTCCTGTTGAAGCCAAGCGAACAGAACCCGTCCGGCTATTTCCATATTCCGGGTTGGCACCTCTATGGTCAGGTCGCGGCCGGTGTCATTCTGCTGGCCGCAGCCGTGTCGACGTTCGGCACGCATGCGCGCATCCCCCATCTGAAGGCGCCGCCAGCGCAGCGTAATCTGACTCTCGGCAAGGTTTTTTCGGAAATCTTCGAGACGATTTCGAACCCCTCCTTCAGGGCTTTGTTCCTCGCGACCCTGTTCGGTCTGCTGGCCTCCGGTGTGTCCGCCTCGCTGAACCAGTACATCAATGGCTACTTCTGGGGCTTCACGACGACCCAGACGGCGGGCCTGACGGTGGCTGTCTACATCTCTGCGGTACTGGCCCTGATCATTGCGCCGATCGCGGGCCGGATGTTCGGGAAGAAGCGCGCCGCCCTCGCGATCGGCGTCCTGGCGTTCACGATTGCACCGGCACCGGTCTTCGCGCGCCTGATGGGGCTGATGCCGCCGAATGGCACCGACGCGTTGTACAATATTGTGCTGACCGTCACGATCTTTGATCTCGCGCTCATCATCGCCACGCAGATGCTGATGGGCTCGATGGTCGCTGACATTGTCGAGGACAGTGAGGTTCAGACGGGCCGGCGCTCAGAAGGCATCTTCTATGCGGGCATCAGCTTCATCCGGAAGCTCGCGCAGGCCTCCGGCGTGTTTGTGGCAACTATGGTTCTGACCTTTGCCGGCATACAGGAGGGCGCTCAGCCAGATAAGGTCACCGACAGTTCGCTGACGTCGCTTGGCTGGGGATATGCGGTGACGCTGCTGGCCGCGTGGACGCTGATGATGTTCTGCGTTGGCTTCTACCGCATCAGCCGTGAAAGCCACGCAGCCAACCTTGTGGCGCTTGCGGAGCGTGAGGGTAAAGGACCAACTCACTGAAAACTCTCTCAGAATTGTCATGTTAGAAGGAATTGCGTCCCCATTGGTGCCGCAATAGAGCCATAGACATGATGCACGCTCTTCGCATGACAAAACATGTTTCAAAGTTCCTGGCAGTGGCTGGGCTTTGTGTGGTGGCACTTCTGGTGCTGGCGGTTTCCCCTCTGATGGCGAATGCCCAGCGATTGCCGGAGACGCGATCCGAGATAGAGCTGACTTTTGCGCCCCTGGTGAAGGAAGTCTCACCGGCAGTGGTGAACGTCTACACGCAGAAAACCGTCAAGACGGGCATCACGCCGATGGAGATGCTTCTTTACGGTCGTGCTGCGCCGCAAAGCCGCGTGCAGAACTCGTTGGGGTCTGGTGTGGTCGTCCGCGACGATGGCGTGATCGTTACCAACAACCATGTTGTGGAAGACGCTGACTCTTTCCGTGTCGTGCTGAGCGACCGCCGGGAATACCCTGCGGAGCTTGTGCTGAATGATGAGCGGACAGACCTCGCCGTCCTCAAGATCGATACCGGCGGGGACAAGTTGCCGGTCCTCCACTACGCCGACACGCGTGAGGCGCAGGTGGGAGACTTGGTCATGGCCATTGGTAACCCGTTCGGCGTCGGCCAGACCGTCACCAGCGGCATTATCTCTGCGACGGCGCGCACAGATGTCGGCATTTCCGACTACTCGTTTTTCATTCAGACGGATGCGGCCGTTAATCCCGGAAATTCGGGTGGGGCGCTCGTGAACATGAAAGGCGAACTCGTCGGCGTGAACACGGCGATCTTTTCTCGCGGTGGCGGATCAAACGGGATCGGCTTCGCCATTCCGTCGGAGATGGTGAAGCGTGTTGTCGACGCAGCGATGAATGAAGGCACATTCGTGCGTCCATGGCTGGGTCTGGCAGCGCAGTCGGTCAGCTTCGACATGGCCAAGGCACAAGGCCTTTCGCGTCCGATTGGTGTCATGGTCACAGAAGTTTACAATGACGGCCCGGCAGACAAGGCGGGCCTGCGCCGAGGTGATCTCGTCACCGCCATCGATGGCCGCGAGGTTTTCGATGAGAAGGGCCTGAAATTTCTCGCCGCCATCCGCAACCCGGGTGAAAAGGCGCAGCTGAACGTTTTGCGCGGTGGCAAAAATCGGGTGATCGGCGTGACAGTCGCGCCGCCGCCGGGGGCGACAGAAGCCGATATCGTGCTGCTGGAAGGGCAGGACGTGTTCAACGGCGCGCGCGTTGTCGAGCTTTCGCCGCGCCTGGCCGAGGAGAACGGTCTGGACCCGTTCCAGAAGGGTTCTGGCATCTATGTGTATTCGGTCGCGCGGCGCTCGGTTGCCCGCAACTATTTCCGCCCAGGCGACATTATCCGTTCCGTGAACGGCAAGCAGACCAAGACGGTGAAAGACCTGGAAACCGTGCTGGGGGATTCCGACCGGAGCTGGGATATCGAACTGGACCGCAACGGGCGGACTATCCGGGGGAAAGTCCGCCTTTAAGGCTGCGGCCTATTTCGGGTGAACGATGACGGGCACGTCTTCGTAACCGAGCACGAAGTTCGACAAGACGCGCTTCGGTTCGCCAACCAATTCGATATGGTCGAAGCGGTTGAGAATCTCTTCCCAGAGAATCCGCAATTGCATCTCGGCCACGCGGTTGCCCATGCAGCGATGAATGCCAAACCCGAATGACAGGTGGCGACGCGCATTCGGACGATCAATCAGGAACTCGTCGGCGCGCTCGATTACAGTGTCGTCGCGGTTTCCCGAGGCGTACCACATGACAACACGGTCTCCGGCGCGGATCTTGTGGCCTTTGAAGTCCACGTCTTCCAGTGCGGTCCGGCGCATATGGGCCAGCGGCGTCTGATAGCGGATGATCTCTGACACCATGTTCGGGATCAGGGACGGGTCAGCTTTCAGCTTGGCATACTCCGCCGGGTTGTTGTTCAGGTGAACGACCCCGCCGGAGATTGAGTTTCGCGTCGTGTCGTTGCCGCCAACGATCAGGAGCATCAGGTTGCCCATCAACTCCATGGGATTGTTGATCATGTCTTTGGTTTTCGGATCATGAGCAAACAGTGAAATGAAGTCGAACTTGCGTGGTTCGCTGGCCCGCTGCTGCCAGAGACGCATGAAGTATTCGAGGCACTTCATGAGTTCCTGTTTGCGATGTTCCATGTCCACGGCAATGCCGACGGTTTCGGATGTCGTCGTGACGTCCGACCAGTAAGGCAGCAGGTGACGATCTTCGAACGGGAAGTCGAACAGGGTCGCCAGCATCTGCGTCGTCAGCTCTTTCGAGACATGTTCGACCCAGTTGATACGCTGCCCGACCGGGACGTCATCCAGTATGTTGCAAACGCGCTGGCGAATGAGGGATTCGATGTCAGAGAGCTGACTCGGCGCGACGGCCGGCTGGACCGCTTTGCGCTGCACGTCATGGATTGGCGGATCCTGCGCGATGAACATCGGCGTGTCGAAATCATCCGGCGTGTCTCCGATCACGATGCTCTTCTGCGATGAGAACTGTTGGTGATTTGAATCGACCGCGATGATGTCGTCATAGCGAGTGATCGACCAGTAGGGGCCGAACATGCTCTCCGGACAGTAATGGACTGGGGCCTCTTCCCGCAGTCTGCGGAAATACGCTCCCTGTTTGTTTTGCTGGAATATTTCAGCTCTTGAAACGTCAAATGTGTCCAGGGGGAGGCTCCACGGATCGGGAACTTCCACGTCTAGCGACTGCGCTGTGTCGGCCATATTTTCCTCCCTTGCAGGCTTATTCGCCTGTCTGGGGACGAGCGTACGTCCGAATGCGTCAGGTGCAAAGTTTTTACACGGCCCCAATTGTGGTGCGGTGCAGCAAGCGATCGTGCCCGGCATAGCCGCCGGTTGCCATGTGCAGCAGGCAGCGATTGTCCCACATCAGCAGCATGTCGGGCTCCCATTCGTGCCGATATTGAAACTCCGGCCGGGTTTGCCAGCGATAGAGATCCGTCACCAGCTCCCAGCCTTCTTCCTGTTCCATCCCGGCAATTCCGACGATGTAACCGGCGCAGCCGAATATGGATTTCCGGCCTGTTTCTGGATGGACGCGAATGATGTCGTGGCGTTCCGTGGCTTCAGCATCCGCAGATGGGCGGATGTCCATGCTGCGTCCCTTGGCCTTGTCATCTTCTCCATACATGCCCACCGGGGAGTAGGCATTCCGCGCCGAATGGATGGCGTGGCGCCCTTCAATTCGGCTGCGCAGATCCTCCGGCATTTGTTCCAGTGCCAAATACTGGTTGGCGAAAAGCGTATCGCCCCCGCTGGGTGGAATGGTGATGCCGAACAGGCAGGTGCCGGCGGGCGGACGCTTCTGAAAGCTCCAGTCGGTGTGCCAGCTCTCGGCAAAAATCGGCGCGGTCTCGTCAGCCGCGCGTTTCACGGCAATGATGTGCGGATGTCCCTCGATCGGGGCAATGAACGGGTCATCCCCAAACGGTCCGAAATATTGCGTAAATCGCTCCAGGTCCGAATCGGTCATCTTCTGATCCGGAAAAGACAGGACCTGGTGGTCCAGCCAGGCCTTCCGGATATCGGCGACCGTTTCTTTGTCGAGCGGACGGGTCAGGTCCACGCCGCGCACCGTTGCGCCGCAGGCCTGCCCGGATGGTGTGATCTCCAGGCTCATATGCGTTTCCTCCAGTGCCCACCTTACCACGGCGCACCAGCTCGCCTAGAACACGGGTCATGAGCGATCTATTCGAATCTGCCGGCATGTCGGAAGGCGCACCGCGCCCGCTTGCGGACCGGCTGCGCCCGCAGAAGCTGACTGAGGTCGTTGGGCAGGACCACCTGGTCGGTCCGGAGGGCACGCTCACGCGCATGCTGCAGGCGAAACGCCTGTCTTCCATCATCTTCTGGGGCCCGCCCGGGGTCGGCAAGACGACCATTGCCCGATTGCTGGCGCAGGAAACCGATCTCGAATTCGAAGCGATCAGCGCGATCTTCTCCGGCGTGAAAGACCTGCGCGCGGCTTTCGATCGGGCGGAAGGCCGCCGGAAAGTGGGGAAAGGCACGCTCCTTTTCGTCGATGAGATCCACCGCTTCAACAAGGCACAGCAAGACGGCTTCCTGCCATTCGTAGAAAGCGGTGTCGTCACGCTGGTCGGTGCCACAACCGAAAATCCCAGCTTTGAGATCAATGGCGCGCTCCTGTCGCGTTGCCAGGTGCTGGTGCTGAAACGGTTGGAAGACTCCGCGCTGATGGAATTGGTACGCAGGGCGGAAGCTTTGGAAGGGCGCTCTTTACCGGTTGCGGAGGAGGCCGTGGCGCCAATCCTCGCAATGGCGGATGGGGACGGGCGGTACCTCCTGAATATTGTCGAGCAGATTTATTCGCTTGCCGGACCGAAGGCAGTGCTTAGCTTGCCGCAAGTGACTTCCGGTCTGCAAAAGCGCGCGCCAGCCTACGACAAGAGTGGTGACGGCCACTACAACCTTATTTCCGCGCTCCATAAATCGGTACGCGGATCAGACCCCGACGCTGCGCTGTACTGGTTCGCCCGAATGATCGATGGCGGGGAAGACCCGCTCTACCTCGCCCGTCGCCTAGTTCGGATGGCCAGTGAGGATATTGGACTCGCTGACCCGACAGCCTTGATGGTGGCAAGCGAAGCGGCCCGGGCTTACGAGCGTATGGGCTCTCCTGAGGGAGAGTTGGCGCTTGCGCATGCTGTTATCCATCTGGCGACGGCACCGAAATCCAATGCGGCATATGTCGCATGGAAAGCGGCGCTCAGTTCAGCGCGGGAGACTGGCAGTCTGATCCCTCCAAAACACATTTTGAATGCGCCGACAAAGATGATGAAAGATCAGGGCTACGGTGACGGTTACGCCTATGATCACGATACGGAAGAGGGCGTATCGGGACAGAACTATTTTCCCGATGGCATGGCGCGGCAAGTATTTTACCAGCCAAAGGGGCAGGGGCGAGAGAAGTCGATCGCCGAACGTCTGGCGTGGATCGCAAAGATCCGCGAACAAAAAGGCTGAGCATGACGCGAAACCGCCCAATACCGGAAGTCAGTGGCGAGGACGCAACGTTCGTGCGTGGTCTTGTCATTCATGAAGACGACAAGGTGATTGTGTTCAACAAGCCCTCTGGCCTGGCTGTGCAGGGCGGCGGCGGCATTGCCCGGTCTCTTGATGGTTTGCTGGCTGTCTTCGCCAAGTCGAATGGGAAGCGACCACGATTGGTCCACCGGTTGGATCAGGGGACATCCGGCGTCATCATTACGGCGCGGACGCAGCCCGCCGCGGCGTTCCTGTCGGAGGAGTTTGCCTCACGCCGTGCAAAGAAAACCTATCTTGCCCTTGTTCATGGTGCATTGCCCGACGCCGATACAGGGGTGCTGGACATGCCGCTTGTGAAAGTTGAGGAAGCCGGACGTCCGCGCATGATCGCGGCGAAACCCGGTCGCAAGGGCGCGCAGGCCGCAACAACTGGTTGGCGGATCCTCGCCCGCAATCGTGACGCTGCGCTGATTGAAGCCCGCCCTGAAACCGGCCGCATGCATCAGATCCGTGCACACTTTTCCATTGCGGGTATGCCTATTCTGGGGGACCGGCTTTATGGCACCGGTGCGGAAGGTGCCCCTCGGCTGATGCTTCACGCGGCGCGGCTCGTCATCCGGCATCCGGATGGGGAGACGAAAAGTTTTGAGGTGCCTGTGCCGGAAGACTTCAGCTTGCTTGCCGGAAAGCTCGGGCTTCAGTCTGGCTTGTAATAGGTGCGATACCAGTCAACGAATGCCTGAATACCGGCTTTAACATCCGTGGTGGGAGTATATCCCGTCAAGGCCTGAAGCAAACTCACATCGGCATAGGTTTGCTTCACGTCGCCGGGCTGCATGTCGAGCATGTTCTTGATCGCCGTTTTGCCAATCGCACTTTCGATCGCTTCGATATAATCCATCAGGCGAACCGGAGCGGCGTGGCCGATGTTGACCAGGCGGTACGGGGCGACCGGGCTGAGAGAGTCGTTCTCGGTGATGGGTTGGCCCGCGACAGGTGGCGTGTCCATCAATCGGCGGATCGCTTCGACCAAATCGTCGATATAGGTGAAATCGCGCATCAGGTCGCCATGATTGTAGACATCAATTGGCTGGTTCTTGAAGATCCGGTCGGTGAAAAGGAAGAAGGCCATGTCCGGCCTGCCCCATGGACCGTATACGCTGAAGAACCGGAGCAGGGTCGTTGGCGTACCGTAAAGGTGAGAGTGGCTGTGTGCGATCAACTCGCTCGACAGTTTGGTTGCGGCGTAGATGGTCAGCGGGTGGGGCGCGGGGGCGGTTTCTTTAAATGGAAACTTCTGATTTGCGCCGTAGGCAGATGAGGTCGATGCCAGAACAAGGTGCTTGGTGCCGTGGAGCCGCGCGAGCTCAATCACATTGAAAGAGCCAACAATGTTTGACGCGATGTATTCCCGTGGATGATCCAGGCTGTAACGAACGCCGGCCTGGGCGGCGAGGTGTATGACGATGTCCGGAGTGCTTTCCTGAAAGGCGGCCGTCATCGCCTCCTCATCTTCGACCTTCACCTCGTGCATGCGGAAGTTTTCATATGCGTCCAGCCGTTTCACACGATTCCGTTTCAGCATGACATCGTAATAGGGCGAGAAACAATCGACCCCTGTTACCTCGTGTCCTTCCTTGACGAGGCGGAGGGAAAGTTCATTGCCAATAAAACCGGCTGCGCCAGTAACGAGGATCTTCATGCTCATGCCCTGTATTTAAATCCCGGGCTATATGATCGCAGCCGTCCGTACAAGCACTGCGCACTGTAATAAAGAAAGGCCTTCCGGTTGTCCGAAAGGCCTTTCCTGTCAGGTTTTGGTCAGGCAGATGCGCCTAGCGCTCATTCATGCGCGGGACGATTGCCTGGGCTTCGCCGGCGCTAAGTGCCCGGGCCGTTGCCAATTCATCCAGCAGAACCTGAACGCGTTTGTCATTCGTGATGCTGGAGATCGCCGCCATGGATTCCGCCGTTTGGGCGGATGCGCCGAACAGGCCTTCCAGGGCTTCGAAGCCGGATTTGCGATGCGGATAGTAGATCAGACGAGGTGTGGCGTCGGCGTCGATGCCAGCCAGTTCCTTCGCTTTCTCGATTGCGTCGGTGAAGGAGCCGATCTCATCCACCAGGCCGCGGTCGAGCGCATCTTCACCGCTCCACACATGGCCGCGCGCCACATCGTGAACTTCATCATAGGTCATGCCCCGGCCGTCGGCGACGATGCCGACGAAGCGGTCGTACCCACGTTTCAGCGAAGCCTTTACCTCGGCTTCCTGCTCCGGCGTGAACTCATCCATGCCATAGGCATCGGCAAACTGGCCACCAACCGAGACCGTGTCGAACGTCACCCCCAGCTTGTTGAAACCGCCAGCGAGCGCGAACTTGCCGCCGAAGATCCCGATGGAGCCGGTGATGGTGGAGCGGTTTGCGACAATATAGTCGGCGCCGGCAGAGACATAGTAGCCTCCGGAAGCTGCCAGCGAGCCCATGGAGACAACGACCGGCTTGCCTTTGGCCTGCACGCGCTCAATCGCGTTCCAGATCTGGTCCGAAGCGGTCGGGGAGCCGCCGGGGCTGTCAACGCGGAAGACGATGGCTTTCACCTTGTCATTGTCACCGGCATCCAGAATGGCGCGGGCGACCGTGTCGGAAGCAAAGGCCGGTCCGGAATCAAAGGGCGAACCGGAGTTTGTGCCGCCCGTTACGACCGCACCTTCACCGCCGACCACGGCGATGGCGGGCGCTTTCAGCGGCAGGGAAGGCGGCGTGTAGCTGGCAAGGTCGACGAATTCGGCGTCTTTGCCGGCTTTCTCCTTGGCCGCCTCTTCGGCTTGTTCGGGATACCCTTCCTTGTCCATCAGCTTATTCGCGATGATCTGCTCGGCCGTCATCGGGCCGCTTTCCAGGGCAGCTTGCACGTCATCGACCGCGAGACCGCGATCTGCCGCGATGTCATTCAGCGATTGGGTCCACAAGGATTGAGCCAATTGTGTCATCGCCTCACGGTGAGGCGCGGTATAGCCGCTCTCATTGTAAGAGTTTGGTGCATTCTTGTATTCGTAAAAGGGATAGATCTCCGGGGTCACGTCGATCTTGTCGAACAGGCCCTTCAGGAATTCTGTCTCAAAGGTGACGCCTGCGGCGAAAACTTCGGAGCCTGGCTGGATCCAGACTTCGTCGGCGGGGGTGATGGACCGCAAAGCAGATGGGCCGCCGACACCAAACGTGCCTTGTGTATGGGCAATCACGAATTTTCCGGAGTCGCGGAAACTGAGCAACGCTTCACGAAGTTCTTCTGCCCGGGAGCTTCCAATCCCGACTGTGGCGCCTCTCAGGTACAGGCCTTTCACCGAGTCATCGGCTTCGGCTGCCTGAAGTTTGGTCAAAAGGTCTACAAATCCGGGCGTTGCTGCAAAAGCTGCAATTCCGCTGACAGGCGCCTGATCGGAGTATTCCGAGTTCAGGTCGAGCGACAGAACGATGTTATCGGGCGTGTCCGGCGCAGACGATGTCGCGCTGAAAATGATTGCGACGAAGAAAATTCCCATCAGGAATAGGAAGAGGAACATGGCGACGAAGGCGCCTGCCATCGACAGGAAAAAAGTTCTCATTGGGGCGTGGTCTCCGGTTCTGACCATGAGGCAGTGTTGATACCTGATATTGTCGATTATCGATAAAATGTAAAGGTTAGGCTCTGCTAACAGGCGAAAATTGCAACAAAACGCAGGTATCAGGGAGGAACTGCTGGGATGCGGTGCGAAGGGGTGTTGCCAGCGAAAGAAAGAGTGGCTATCTCGGCGCCTCCGTTGGGGTGTCGCCAAGTGGTAAGGCACCGGTTTTTGGTACCGGCATTCGCAGGTTCGAACCCTGCCACCCCAGCCAGTTTTCCGAAAGA
>MDTD01146919.1_pt1 | contig 86944 bp, 68 predicted proteins | sample 811221 | NCBI WGS metagenome assembly MDTD01 (sample SAMN05326646, study PRJNA326480) | marine metagenome | isolation source: seawater | place: Pacific Ocean: South West | collected 2011
CCCCTTCGGGGTTAGGATCTTATGTTCGATCTAGCATCTATAATACTGGCATCCCTTCGGGATTTATTACAGATGTAAATTAAATTAAGAATCTTCTTAGGTTGACGGCTATGGTGAGCCACAAACCTTGGTTATGGAATACGTCAGAGGGGCGACCTGAAAAGCGAACATACAGGACGCTCCTGCCTGCGGTCAGGCAGGCCTGCGGAGCTAATCTTAATTCGATGGTAATTCTACAGGCAAGTCGTCCCTAAGGGAACTTCCACCCTTCAACAAATTCTTTAATTGACAGCTGCAGTGACACATAGACCTTAGTTAAGGTCAAATACCTAAGGCTAGCGGGATATGCAATTAAATAAAGTTATATAAGATTCATCAATAAAATTAAGTACCTTACTATAGATAATCCCTCCACATTAACCACCAATAAAATGAAAAAAGGAACGATTAAAGTAAGTGTCTTCTATCCCAATGGGGATGGCAACACATTTGACCTGGATTATTATTGCAATAAGCATATGCCCATGGTTTCAAAACTATTGGGAGGTGCACTTAAGTCCACGTCGGTAGACAAAGGAATTGTGGGAGCAACACCTGACCAGCCTGCTCTATATTCCGCGATAGGAAACCTGTATTTTGATTCTATAGCAGATTTTCAAACGTCTTTTGGTCCGCATGCGGAAAAGATCATGGCGGATGCAGCCAACTATACCAATACTCAGCCCGCCGTTCAAATCAGTGAGGTTCAGTGATATACCAAATAACTTAATACCTAATTCCCCCGTCTGGTGTCTGCCTGCGGGAGGCAGGTCCTCACCAGACGGAAATTTCAAAGGTTTTGAGAATAACCTTATTTAGGCATCATCAGAAAGACTACTGATTTCTGTATTCTGAATTCTGAATTCTGAATTCTAAAACCTATTTCCCTACCATCACAAAGGCGCCCCAATAGTAAGGCTCTGGATAGGTACTCATGAGCTGGATCTGGGCATTACGGAAGGCCTGTGTCATCTCTTGTCCGGAAAGGATCCAGTTTTTGTAGAATCGGGACATCAGGTCCTGGGTGGCAGCATCATCCACCTTCCAGAGACTCATGATCATCTTATCTGCCCCTGCCATCACAAAAGCTCTCTGCAGACCATATACCCCTTCGCCTGACTTCACATCTCCTTTTCCTGTTTCGCAGGCAGACAATACCACAAGGTCTGTTTTATTCAGGTCCAGGTTCATTGCTTCATAAGCCGTGAGTATCCCATTTTCCTCCTCAGAAAACGACACATCTCCGGACTCCGACTTAGCACCTGCCAGCATCAATCCTGATCTGAGCAACGGATTGTTTTTAGCATATTCTACCTGCACGCCAAACACGCTTCCTTTGCTCTGTATATCTTCCAGAAAATAACCATGCGTAGCGACGTGCATGATTTTTGGTGATGCAACACGCTTAATAGAAGATTCCGTGGCATTGGCCTGAGTCACATCCTTTACGTTATAGCGACCAGATACCAGTGCTGACTTAACCTGTTGCAATTCCTTTTGTGTTCCCGGTAGCGGTACGATGTCTTTTGATCCGTAGGTTGGAAAACCCAAAAGGAAGGCATCCTTTGTCGATGATGATGTAGCACTGGTCGCCAGAAGATCCCGTGGATTACCAATCAACTTCACCACTTTATCCTGAACCAAATACTTCCCGTTGGGATCTTTCAATGTGTTGAGATTGATCTGACTGTAAACCCCATCCGGAGAAAAGTAAATCGTCTTGATATCACTTAGGGAACCATTGATCCGTCCCCAATATTGCTCATAGGAGAAATCATCTTTGAGCTTATTTCTGATCACATTGTTGTAATAGGCATGATATCTAGTATCAAGCTGATCTCCATTCTCCAGGATGGAAACGATTGGCGGACCAACCTTCTTAATGATCACCGCTGCATACTTATAGCTCCCGGTCATGGCATTTTTGAATTCCGGATAGTGGATCATTTCCACCACGGCCTCGCCTGATGCCATTTTTGACTGCACCTGCTTGTAGTCCACATCCTTGGGTACAAAAGCATCGGCAAAAGCAGACGATTTCTGCGAGAGCTGACGCTCACTTTGATTAGCTGCGTTTTCCAGGGAATCAATGTTTACGTTTTGCTTACTCATTTCCTCCTTGGAGAAGGAATAGTAGATAGCCAATGTACGTTTTTGATCTTGCCATTGATTATACAGGTCGATAAGTGCTTTATCTCCACTGTTCAGTATGGTATTCTTGATCTTGGTAGTGGTGCTGAGCAGCATCCCTTTGGTCATCAGGCGGTAGTCGATCATTTTTTCCACCAGGTCGGGATGAGACACGGAATTAGCCAGGGCAAAGTTATAGAAGGTAAAAAATCGGTTCTTCATCTTTTCCCAGTACTTGGTCTTTTCCACCTCACTCATCGGAGGAAAAAACTCATTGATGAAGGACATGCTATACTCCATCACCTCATTGTAGTTGGTTTTGGCAGCAACAACATCTCCCTGAAGCCATTGCAGAATAGCCAGGTCCTCCTGACTTTGAATGGTGACAGGATGTGTTGTGCCCAGTTTGGATTTTCGGCTTTCAAAAGCTTTTTTCAATAAAGGATCTGCCTGCGTAAGATTTCCTTGAGAACGATAAAAATTACCAAGATCTGCTTTTGCCGATGCAGTGGAAGGGTGATCCTCCCCGAATTTACTCACATAGATTTCGTGACTTTCCTTCAGAAGTGGCTCCACCTTTTCGGTTTTCCCTGTTACCAGGTACAGTGAAGCCATGTTATTGAGTAGGTGCGCATAGTCAGGGTCTGATTTTCTATTTAATTTCAACCGGCTGGTCTGTAGGTCAATCGCTTCCTGGTAAGTAGCTTCTGCCTCCTCATAGCGCTTGTTTTCCTGTAGGATCAACGCTTTGTTGGTCATAAGCTGAATGTAGGTACCGGACTTTTCTCTCAACTCTGCTCCGGCAATATCCAAACACAGATTGATCTTTTCCAGGGCCTCTTCACTTCTTCCCATGTGTTGGTAGAGGATACCCAGGTTGTTATTGGCAATCGCATAGGGAACCGACCCGGTTCCTTCGACGGACCCAATCAGATCGATCGCTTCATCAAATATCTTTTCAGCTTCATTGTATTTGCCCATATTGAAAGCAATCACCGCCTGGTTATTGTATTCCGCAGCATACCCTTTACTTGCTAATCCTTCACTGGCCTTCCATTTTTCGAGCGCATAGGCATTGGTAGTGTCAGCGATTTCATATCTGCCCATGTTGTTATAGAGCAGACCGAGCGTACCAACAGCCTTAAGGAACACCGGATCCTGGGTTTCTCCCAACTCGTAATAGGCCCAAATGGATAACCATAGATATTTCTCACTCAACCAATAACTTCTCAGGTTATAATGAATCCTGCCTCTTTCATAAAGATCCCGAGCCACCTCGAGGTCTGTCTTTTCTTTGTCTCTGGATAAAAACCTGTCAAGACCTTTGACCAGGCCTTCTCCTTCCTGAGTGTTTTCAAAGGACTCTGCCTTGTCCAGGAAGGCGATGGCATAATTAAATGTGGTAGTATCATATGAGGAGGCTTTGTCCGATACCTTTTCCTCTGCATACTCGCGACCTTTGTCCTTAAGGACTTCACCAGCCTTTTCCTTAAGCGCTTTTCCCAGTCCACCAAACTGCGCATATAAAGACTGTACAACAAAAGTGAATGAAAACAGAATTAAAAGCAGGTATCTCATATTGTGGCGATTTTGTACAAAGTAAATTTAGCAAGAGACAGCACAAAACCCGAGCCAGAATACAGGTTTAGTTATGTATTCCCCCTGGCATAGTGCTCCTGCTCAAAGACAGCATCCACCTGAAGCTCATCACTCTCAGCTGCTGCTACTGCCAATTGGTCACATCGCTCGTTTTCAGGATGCCCGGCATGCCCTTTGATCCAATGGAACTTTACCTGGTGTCGGTAATAGCTCTTCAGAAACCGATCCCACAGGTCACCATTTTTCTTGCCCTTAAACCCTTTAGCAACCCAGTTTAGGACCCATCCTTTCTCTACGGCATCCACCACATACTTGGAGTCTGAATAAACATGTACTTCCCAGCCAGACTTCTTAATGGCTTCCAATCCTTTGATCACTGCCAAAAGCTCCATCCTGTTGTTAGTTGTCATCCGAAAGCCTTCCGACAGCTCTTTTCTTTTTCCATTAAACTCCAGGATTGTTCCGAATCCCCCCGGGCCAGGATTTCCCTTGGCCGCTCCGTCTGTATATAGATTGATCACGATAAGAACCAGTGGTTTTTGAATAGCTTGATGGCGATGGAAAGTAAAATAATCCCAAACACCTTTCTTAAAATGTTAAAGCCTGCATTGCCGATCTTCCGCTCAAGCCAACCACTTGATTTCAGGACCAGGTAAACGAATATGACGTTCAATAAGATAGCTATCAAAATGTTGATGGCTTGAAATTCCGCTTTTAAGGCAAGTATGGTTGTCATTGTGCCTGCACTGGCAATCAATGGGAAGGCAATGGGCACGATGGACGTGGACGAAACATCGTCAGTATCTGTTTTAAAGAATTGTCGGCCGAGGATCATTTCCATTCCTATGATAAACATGATCAATGCACCGGCTATAGCAAAAGAAGAAACATCAATTCCGAACAGTTTAAGAATACTCTCTCCTAAATACAGGAATATAATCATTATGGCTCCAGATACCAGGGTTGCCTTTTCAGATTGTATGTGGCCTACTTTTTTCCTAAGATCAATTATGACAGGAATACTTCCAAGAATATCAATCACCGAAAATAAGATCAGGGTGACAGATATGATTTCTTTGAAATTCAACATATCAGGAAAAATATCTAATGGCTAGCTCGTAACCTTTCAGTCCCAAACCCGATATGATCCCCACGCTTTTGGTGCCGGTATAGGTATGCGTCCTGAAGGCCTCCCGGGCATGGATATTAGAAATGTGAACCTCCACAACCGGCGTTTTAATCGCAGCAATGGCATCGGCGAGCGCTACCGAAGTATGCGTATAGCCGGCCAGGTTGACAATGATGCCATCATAGGAGAAGCCCACTTCATGCAGCTTATCAATCAGCGCTCCCTCGTGGTTGGACTGAAAATAATTGAGGTTGATATCAGAAAACTGCTCTTTCAGGTCCTTGAAATAATCTTCAAACGACCGGTTGCCATATATATCTGTTTCCCGCTTACCTAGCAGGTTTAAATTCGGTCCGTTGATGATTATAATATCCATTGTTTCTAACCTATGGTGATTCCTCGTTTTTAGAGAGGTTACGAAATTAAAGGAGTTTTTCGAAACCAAAAAAGTAAAGTTGGTTTCTGGAAAGAGGTAGCAATGAAAAATTGTGAAGTAGATGTGTTGAAAATGGTTGTATTGAAACAAAAAAGAGGAGGCCATATGACCTCCTCTTACCTGTCGTCCAAAAACAACAAGTTAACCCAAACGTATTAATCCTCTCCCAATCCCGGGTTAGTGAGTACTTCACTGGCAGGAAGGGGCAAATAGTATTCTATGGTTCCTAAAGGCTGCAGGTCACTAGGATCTTTAGTGGCGGTCACGGATTCAACCATTTCCAGTCTTGTGAGATCAAACCATCTGCAATATTCTCCGGCGAATTCCCAGGCTTTTTCCTGAATTACATCCTGCTGCGTAGCGGACGTGTAATCCACACCAGCATCCGGACTATCCAGGGGAAGCCCATAGGCTCTTCTCACAATTTTATTGAGTGCCTCCAGAGCATCCGGATCAGCATTATTCCCGGTTGATACGATTTGAGCTTCTGCGAAAATAAAATACACTTCAGCCATTCTTATAAGTGGTAAAGAAAGTGCATTCAACCAATCGGCTCTGTCTCCCTGCAATTTCTGGAAGTAGGGCCTCGCGGTTGCAAAATTCTGCCATGGTGTAGCTCCGCTTTCTGTCTGGAAAGTGAAATCCTTTCGACGCTGGTCAGGAAAATTATTAAAGAAGGTCAGTTCTGAGAAATAGTCATCCCAGCCATTATCTTCACCGGGTCTTGCAGGAAGGCCATAGACGGCATTTCCATTCCACCATTGCCCGGCGAAGAAATTTAATGCAAAGACCTCCTCTTTGTTGCCATCGTTATTAATTGTAGGTGATGGCCACAAGTCTGCAAAGTCATCCATCAGCCCAAATCCATAAGTAGCCTCATTATCAATCAGTTCTTTGGCGGTAGAAGCTGCCATAGCATATTTATCTGCTTGTTTTAAAGGCCAACCGGCCATTTGGAGGTAAACCTGTGCCTTCACCGCCAGCGCTGATCCTTTGTTAGCCCTGCCAGGAGCTGGTTTTGAATCACTGAGCAATCCAATGGCAGCGTCCAGATCAGATAAAATCTGGTCATAGATAGCCTGTGGTTCGCTGGAAGAAACCTCCAATATGGCCGGATCAAATACCTGCGTATCCAGTACCAGGGGTGCCTTCCCCCAGAGTTTCACAATCCAGAAATAGTTATAAGCCCGGAGGAAGAAAGCTTCACCCGCAATTTGATTGATAACCGCAGGGTCACCAGTTGCTCCTTCATAATTGGCAATGATATTATTTGATCCCTGAATGGATTTATATGCACCACTCCAAACAAAAGGCAATCGACCATTTTGCTGAGAAACTTTAAACTGATCAAATTCTCTAAAATCAGCCTTATTACTGGCTTTATGGGTGGTCAAATCGTCGGCACCCATTAAAATGGCCTGAGTTGAGGCATTGCCAAGACCCGATTGCCACGTAGCCGTCAATGGCTTGTAAGTACCAGCCAATGCCGCTGTCAATCCGCTTTCATTCTTTAAAGCACCGCTTTCAGAGGTGATGATGGTGGACAGATCCTCTTCCAGGAATCCACTACATGAGACACTGAAAACAAGTATTGTTATTATTATGATATTTTTCATTTGCTTAAATCTTTATTGACTAAAAGTTCAAATTGATTCCAAGTGTATAAGTACGGGCATTGGGATATGACCCTCCATCAGCACCTCGATTATCTGCTGATCCATTATTGCTGTATGCTTCAGGATCCAGACCCTGATAATCAGTAATTGTGAGTAGATTGGTTGCTGCTAACATCAACCCTAGTTTTACGCCTTTTTCCTGATTAATTGGAAAATCATAATTGAGACTGACATTTTTCAATCGGATAAAGCTTCCATCTTCTACAAACCTTGAGGATTGGAGCTCTACCACATCTGTACTGCTAAATGCAGGTATGTCTGTCTGATTCTCAGGTGTCCACCTATTGAGTATGTCGGCATGCGTGACTTCCCTGGCATCAGCAATGGCTGAAATAGCCTGACCGTAAGTGAAGTTCCACTTATCGTATCCACCCATGGCCTGGACGAATATATTCATCGTCAAATTGCTATATTTCAGCGTATTGTTCCATCCAAAAAGCATTTCAGGGATTCCGGTACCGATGATCTGATAGTCATCTCCACCGATCACATTATCGCCATTTACATCCTCGTACCTGGAGTCACCGGGTACGTTACCATAAAGTGCAGCCTCCGCAGCCTGATCTGTTTTCCAGGTTCCCAGGTATTTCAATCCCCAATAGCTGGTCAGGGGCTGACCTGGCATCAACACACCTTCAGGAAGATTAGTAATTCCTGCTCCAACATCTCCGTCTACAAAAATCATTTCATTTTCCGCCAGACTCACTACTTTGTTTTTCAGAAATGATGCATTGAGACTAGTACTCCAGCTAAAATTGAGATTATCAATTACCGTACTAGTTATACTAAATTCAAATCCACTATTTTCAGTTTCTCCCACATTAGTTGAAATTGTTCCCCCTCCTGTGTATTGTGGAAGTGGTTGGGCCAGAAGTAAATCTGTTGTGGATTTCTTGAAATAATCAGCGGTAATTCCTAATCTGCCATTAAGAATGAGCATGTCAACTCCAATATTGGTTTGGGTAGTCGTTTCCCACTTAAGATTAGGGTTTCCGGGATTTCCAATTTTGATACCTGGTGTCAGTGTTCCATTGTTGAAAGAAGTGGCAGCATCAAAATCACCAGTCAGGAAGCTTGTTACTGTTCCGTAAACACCTATTCCCTGGCTACCTGTTTGCCCCCAGCTACCTCTAATCTTCAAATCATCAAAGATGTTGCCTGGCATAAACGATTCCTCCGACAATCTCCATCCCACCGCAACTGAAGGGAAAGTGCTGTATTGATTATCCCCTCTGAATTTGGAGGATCCGTCTCTTCGTACTGATGCCGTAAAAAGATATTTACTGTTGTATTGATAATTGACCCGGCCTATCAGTGACTGAATGGTTTGCTTTTCAAAATATGAATTTGTCCCTACGCCACCAGCCAAAGTAATATTGTTGTACCTCAAGTCAGGAAACTGCAAACCGGAAGCATTAGCCCCAAATTGATCAGTTTTCTTGAGCTGACTTTCCAAAACAGCAGTTGCAGTAAAATCATGCACATCCGCAAAGACCTTACGATAATTCAAGGTATTTGTGTTTTGCAAAAACAAAAACTCTGTAGATTGTCTTGAGGCTGTTGGATTATTGCTTATAGAACCCTGACTAAAGGTTTTATTTTGCAGGTTAATATAACTGGCACCAAAACCTACATCCAGGGTAAGACCATCAATGAACTCATAAACAAGACCCCCATTGGCCATGAAGTTGTTGTTTTCATTGATATTATCATTCAATGCACCCTCAATGGGATTACCTTTTATGGAGGAAACATTGTCTCTCACCGTTGGAAATCCGTTGGCGTCATAGGCAGGCACTGTTGGTGACCATCCCGTAACTCCACCAGTTGCCGAACCGATGTTGCCATTACCATTGACATTGTTTGTCTCTCTCCTGATAAAATTCAACTTTAATCTGGCATCCAATTTCTCTGTAAGCTTTGCAGCTACATTGGTTCTCAAAGAGTATCGTTTAAAAGAGGAATTAATGACGATACCATCCTGATCAAGGTAATTTCCAGAGATAAAATACTTAACAGCTTCTGTGCCACCGGAATAATCCAGCTGGTATTCCTGTCCGGTGCCTTTTCTAAATATCTCATCCTGCCAATCTGTGCCACCATTAGCTTTAAAGTCCGCTATTTCCTGGCTTGTAAAAATAGGTGCGGTGCCAATATCGTTGGCTCGCTGATTGGCAACCTCTGCAAATGTGCCGGCATCCATCAGATCCCAGGTGTTTAATACCGATGAAGAATAAAATCTGGAAGTAAAAGAGAATTTCGGTTCTCCTACCTTACCACTCTTGGTAGTGATGAGAACTACGCCGTTAGAGCCTCTGCTTCCATAAATTGCAGTGGAAGAAGCATCTTTCAATACCTGGATATTTTCGATATCAGAAGGATTAATATCATTGAAATCACCACCTACGAATCCATCGATGACATAAAGTGGATCATTGTTTCCATTGATAGAATTAGCACCTCTGATACGGATACTTACATTTCCTCCCGGAGCTCCCGATGAGTTGGTTACATTCACTCCTGCTGCTCGACCCTGGAGAATTTGATCCATCCTGATGATGGGTTGTCCTTCAAAGTCTTTTGCATCCACAGACCCGATAGCTCCGGTCACATCTTTTTTCTCCTGTGATCCATATCCAATCACGATCACTTCAGATAGGGCCTGAACGTCTGTTTCCAATGTGATATCTATCACACTTTTGTTTCCAACACTAACCTCCTGCATCACCGATCCTACACTACTAAAGACCAGAATTGATTCGGGTCCTGGAACTGTGATCTGATAATTCCCATCAAAATCTGTCACTGTTCCTACCGGAGAGTCAGATGTGTTATTTTTTAGAATCACATTGACACCAGGAAGAGGTTCACCATCTTCTGCGGACACCACTTTACCCGACACTACTGTCTGTGCATAAACTGGTTGAAATCCGAGAGTCATTAACAAAATCAATGAAAAGACCAGGGTCTTCCATCCATTCTTTGAGTAAGGTTTTCTCATAAGGTTTACTATTTAATTGTAGTTCTATAAATATTCTCATCCTGACCTTTTGAAGACGTTTGTACTACGTCTGTCATTGGGTTTAGATGAAAAAAAGGAAGAGAATCACACAAACGATCAACAAAATCGCAAGGACCGAAATCTTAACTGTTGAAGCGTAATAGCTGTCCTTGTCTTTTTTTGTTGATTTCATATTTATTCGTCTTCGAAATATGAATTTGGAAATTTAGAAATGTTAGGAGGTGTAAATTTTGATCTATTCATAATTTCCAAGCATTGAGATAGTGGACTTATTCATCAAATTGGTGGGGTAAATTCGTTAAATACAACAATTAATGAATATTTCACAATGCGTGTATATAATTGATTTTCAGTGCTTTGAGGCACTTACACACTACGGTAAACCAATTTTTCCACCTCAATCAATCCAAAAAATGAAAATTCCTCCAAAAGAAGGTTCTTGAAATTGAAATTCTTCAATTTATCCATCAAACAAAATTGCAATTAAACGTGCTGATTTTTATAGTTAGAGGGGGTTTCTCCATACAGCTTTTGAAAGCATTTACTGAAGTACTTAGGATCCGTAAAGCCAACCTCCTGGCTGATTCTGTTGATGGGTATATCGGATTTCATCAAAAGCTTTGCAGCTTTTTTCAGGCGGATGGTCCTGATAAATTCAACAATGTTAAGGTCAGTAAGTGCCATGACTTTTTTGTAGAGCACCGAATGAGACATGCCCACTTCTCTGGCTATCAATTCTACTTTGAGTTCACTGTTAGCGATGTTTTTTTCAATGATCCCAATGACTTTATTGAGGAATTCCTCATCAGGGTGGGTGATGCTGATGTCTACCGGCAGCAGGTTCGATTCTTTGGCAAATCTTTCCCGTAGCTTTTTTCTGGAGTCAATCAGATTCTGAACCCTAAGTTTTAGTATTTTCTCATCAAAAGGTTTGTTGATAAAGTCATCAGCTCCTGTTTCCAGACCTTTGCTGTGAAACAAAACCGAATTTCGTGCCGTGAGCAGGATCACCGGTATATGACTGGTCCTAATATCCGTTTTTATCTGTCTGCAAAACTCCAGGCCATCTATCTCAGGCATCATTATATCGCTAATAATCAGATCGGGGATATTTGAAAATGCCTTTACTAATCCATTTTTCCCATTCTGAGCAGTAATCAAATTGAAATCCTTTTCGAAAATTTCTTTCAGATAATAGACGATATCCGGATTGTCATCTACGATGAGTAAAGTTGGTAATGCCTCGTTTACAGGCGCCAGGATATCATTTGAGAATACCTTTTGGATGTTAGTTATTTTTGTGTCTTTGTCTCTGCGATAGTGATCTTCATGTTCGCTGGGTTTAAAGTCCTGCAGGATGTCAACGTCTGACAGGTGAGAACGCCCCATAGGGATCCATACATGAAAAGTGGTGCCTTCATGCACCTTGCTTTCAACCATGATACACCCGTGATGCAGTTCCACATAGTTTTTGACAATCTCAAGTCCTATTCCTGTGCCAATGGTGTTCAGGGATTGAACATTACGGGCCTGGTAATATCTCTCGAAAATCCTGGTAAGTTGATCCTCCGGTATACCAATACCCGAATCTGCTATCCTGATCTGGATCACTTTTTCGACCTGGTCCGGAAGTTCTCCGTGTACGGCTTTGGGTGAATCTGATTTTGCTAAAAACAAATGCTTAGCCTGACTTACTGAAGTTGATTTCACACCCAGACTCACTTCGCCTTCCTGGGGAGTGAACTTAAATGCATTGGAAAGTAGATTGACAATAATGATCTCCAGTTTGTCACGGTCATAATAAGCTTCTATATAATCATCCTCATTAGTGACCCTAAAGTCTACTTGATTCATTTCTGCGAGCTGCTTAAATGCCAAACAGATCTCCGCCAGAAATTGAATGATGTCACCCTTAGCAGCTTTCAATTTGAGGTTCTCAATTTCATACTTTCTGAAATTCATCAGTTGGTTGGTCAACTTATGCAGCCTTTGCGCCTGAGCATGCATCAACTGAAGGTTTTTCAATACCCGGTTATTGACATCCTTCGAATTGATAATTCTATCTAAGGGACCCAAAATCAGCGTAAGTGGTGTCCGTAATTCATGACTCAGGGTAGTAAAGAATTGAAATTTCTCACGATTCAACTGGTTGTCTCGCTCATGCTTGTACTTTTCCAGTTCCAGGTGACTTTTCATTCTGGCCCGGTTGTTTAGCTCTTTCTGGAATAAGTAAAGCAGCCCACCGAATGCAAGAAGATAAATGATATTGGCCCAGGTAGTTTTCCACCATGGAGGTAGCACATGGATGATTAAAGAGGCTTCTTCATTCCACGTATTTAAATCTTTCCCTGCCTTGATCCTGAAGGTATAGGTGCCCTTCTCCAGGTTGGTGTAGGTAGCAGTTCTGTTTTTGGATCGGGTATTGATCCAGTCCTTATCGAAGCCATCCAGCTTATAAGCAAAGTGTATGTCATTGGGATTTGTGGTATTTAAAGCACCAAACTCTAACGATATATAAGATTCATTGTGAGTCAAAGTGATCGATTCCATATACCTGATACTTCTATCCAGCACAAAATGTTTGTTGATGGTATCCCCAATGTGGATTGGTTCATGGTTAATAACAAGCTCCTTTAAATAAGCCTGGTAGTTTGACTTGAGCGATAGCAAACTATCCGGATGGAAGACAGTGATACCATCAAAACCTCCAAAATAAATCTCCCCCGAATCATCCTGATAATATGAGTCCCAGGTCAGCGAATTTGAGAGCAAACCATCCGATTCATAATAGTTTGTGAAGTGATTGGTCGTCGGATCAAGTTTTCCGATCCCATTTGCAGTGCTTACCCAGATAAAACTATTTTGATCTTCAAGTATGGCATAAACCTGATTAGAGGGTGCGCCTGTAGTTTCATCATACCTTTTAAAGGTATAGCTATCTCCTGAGCCACTCATTTTGATCAGCCCATTTAAGTTTGATGCCAGCCAGTATTGCCCTTTCGAATCTTTGAAAATATTGATAAGTCTATTGTCGAGAAGTTTGCCCGCTTCGTCCCTGATCGTATCAAGAATTAACAATTCGTCACTGGAACCATTTCCTGAAAGCAAGGGGTCCGCATTGATGGTCAACCTGGCTACTCCGCTATTCCAAGTGGCCAGCCAGAATACATTAGGCGGTTCATAAATGACAGCCTGTACATTAATGGACTTCAGTAAACTTTCCTGATTTTTGAAGCTCCCATAGTGAGTAATACTTTCAGTCCTTTTGTCATACAAGTACATACCATGATTAGTAGAAACCCAAACTCTTCCAGCGATGTCTTCTGTGAATTCATGGATTTCAATGTTCTTCAACTCGGGCATGTTGGAAAAAACCGGCTGGTTGGATTGTAGGATATTATCAGAATAATTGAGTCCGTCCTCAAATGTTCCGATCCACATCCGATCCCCTTTGTCAATATAAATGGCAGTGATGTAGTTAGAATTGAGGGATGACGGATCATCCGGGTTGGTTTCAAAAGTTTGAATCTTTTGTCTTGGACCTGAGATCTTTGAGAGACCATTGCTAACTGTGCCCACCCATAAATTGTCATTTTTATCTCTAAGCAGTGACCTTACAATTTTCTTTCCCCGACCGGTCGACCCCTCAATGATGTTGTTGATCCTTCGGAATTTATTGACATTGGTATTGATAATTGTGACCCCTTCGGTTTCATAGGTGACTACAACATACCCTGTTTTATTGCCATAAATACCCCTGATTTTTTCATCCAATAGACCATACTCTTCTTTTTGGTTGTGCACTAATCTTTTGACGGTCCCTACATTTGTATCTAAAATGTAGATTGAATTATTTATACCAATCCATAAGTTGTTTTTATGGTCAAGATACAGACAGCTAACCGGCTCATCGGACCAGCCTGGGCCTGGTGAAGATGAGAGATCAAATAAGTCTTCCAAATGGTAAAACTTATTTTCTGATATTTTAAAAAGCAGGATCCCATCATTCGTCCCCACCCAAATAAAATCCGATGAACCAGCTACAATGGCCGAAATTGAGACGCCGTGACCAAAAGATTTTATTTCTCTTTTGAACGGTTCATATCTTTTTAAGCCCTGGCTACCTATCCATAAAACATTTCTTTCCTTATCAAAAATGGTTTGTCCAAACATGTCCCCCGGATGCCTTTCTACTTTTTTAGTGTCTGGATCAATCTTATTCAGTCCATTTTGAGTGTTTAACCAGATGAATCCTTCATTGTCTTCGACTATTATTCGATTGCTTCGGGGTATCCTGTTTGTAGAAATAGAGGTATCATCGGTCGAGTCGTGCCTGAATTTATAAAACGACTGATATCTCTTGTCATAAATATTAAGGCCATTGTTATAGGTACCTACCCAGATATAGCCGTGGCTATCCTCAAAAAGTGACGTCACAAAATCCTCAGAGATGGTGGTTTCTAACTGGGAATTGTGATAATGGGGTGTAATGCTATAGCCATCGTACTTATATAACCCGGTAGTCGTACCAATCCAGTTGAACCCATCAGCGTCAATCAGTACCCCTTCGATTTGTTCATAAATAATATCCTCCTCAAAGTCATTCTTTTCAAAGTTTAACAGAGGTTCCTGGGCTATCACGGGTACAACCAGACATAAATAGATTGCTGATACTAAACGACGCATAAATCTTTAGATCATCCTCTTAAGATACCATATAAATATACATTTGTTTGACCCTGACAATCAACTTATTAAGAAATACAGCTCTGTTGTCATTTTTGCAGGAGTCACTTCTCTCCAATCTCAGTCTAAATTCACTCATGTTCTGAAATTTTAAAAGTGTGTTCTTATTGAATTGAGTAGTTATTTGTAAATATATACTTTAAAGGTGCTGTATTACACCTCGGTAGCAGGTAATGATCGTTACCACGAAACCATACTGAACTTCGTTTTCCTTCTTCATAGCAGGTGAAGATATTTGTGGAATTCATTTGGCTCAAACCTATTTAGTCACTAATCAATGTATTCGTGGCTCTAAAAAAAGCTTCAAGAAATCCTCTAAAGAGTAGGCTTAGGTATCACTTTAAACCAAACACCCCTTAACTTAGCTCCGTGAGCTGGGACATCTATATCAAGCAATTCAGAAACTATCTTAAGCTCGAGCGTTCACTTTCAGACAACTCCATTGAGGCCTATGCCAGAGATGTCACAAAGTTGAAAGAGTTTTTTGAGATCAGGAAAAAGGAAATCACTCCGCTCAAGGTTACTCAGCAAGACCTTATCGACTTTCTGGAGTTCATCGGAGAGCTGGGACTGTCCGCCTACTCACATGCCCGGATCCTATCCGGCATCAAGGCATTTTACCGCTTCATGGTCTATGAACAACTCATGGACAACGACCCCTCGGAGCTGCTGGAAGCCCCCAAGCTGGGCAGAAAACTCCCCGATACCCTGGAATTTCATGAAATCGAAGCACTTTTAGCTGCCATCGACCTGTCTACCCCCGAAGGCACACGCAATCGGGCCATGTTGGAAACCCTGTACAGCTCCGGTCTCCGGGTATCCGAGCTGACAGACCTCAAAATGAGCAACATCTACGAAGACATTGGCTTTATCCGGGTGGTCGGAAAAGGAAACAAAGAACGACTGGTACCCATAGGAAGAGAGGCCCTAAAACACATCAAAATCTACCGGGACCAGGTCCGGGTGCACGTCCCTATTAAACGGGGCCAGGAAGATTTCCTGTTTCTCAACAAACGTGGCAGCAGTCTTTCCCGGGTGATGATATTTATGATCATCAAAAACCTGGCAGCCAAGATCGGATTGAAAAAGACCATTAGCCCACATACCTTCAGGCATTCTTTTGCCACACATTTGATTGAAGGGGGTGCCGACCTCCGGGCGGTACAGGAAATGCTCGGACATGAATCTATTACCACCACAGAGATCTATACCCACCTGGATCGGGATTACCTAAAACAGGTGATCAGGGACTTCCATCCCCGGAATTAATATGTTCAGATTTTAAGTTATCGACGTTCCTTCTGTGGAGGATCAGGAAGCCCCTGATAATTCTCAAGCTCTGCCTTTATCCACTCAATGGCTTTTAGCAATTGGTCATCATTCCCTTTGGCCAGTTCACCAGGATTTTCGTCAACCGGTATGTCCGGGGGAACTCCGTAACCTTCTCTGAACCAGTCACCGTCCGGGTTGTACATTCTAAATGTTGGGACTGTCACCATGCCTCCGTCTACCAATGCAGGCACCCCCGAGATACCAATGAGACCACCCCAGGTTCGTGTACCGACTAAAGGACCTAACTCAGCTTTCTTGAAATAATCAGGAAACGCATCTCCACCTGAGCCACTCCACCCATTGATCAGCATGACCTTAGGACCAAAATTAGCAACTGGTGGCCACTGCCAGGTAGCCCCATCGCGGACGTCCCAAAAGGCCAGCGGCTTACGGTTAATCAACTCTATGAATCGGTCAGGAATTTGTCCACCGCTATTGAAGCGTTCGTCAATGATCAGGGCATCTTTATGGAACTGGGCCATAAACTGCCGGATCAGTTCATTCTGTCCATCCAACCCTGTGCTACGAACATAGATATATCCAGCTCGTCCTTCGGTGGCCTTATCCACGATCAATCTATTTGATTCAATCCAATTTAAATGACGTAATCGGCTTTCACTTTTCAGTGTTTTAACAAGGACTTTCCTGCTCCCAGTAGATGATGGAGTGCTGTTGACCGTCAGCTCAACCGTTTTATCAGCAAGTCCCTGGAATGCAGCATATGGCTCTTGTGCAATTGAAAGTGGGATCCCATTAACGGCCAAAACATGATCTCCGACTTTCACGTCTACTCCGGGCTCGCTCAATGGAGAGCGTGTATCAACATCCCATTTCGCACCTTCTATGATTTTCTTGATCCTGTAATAGCCATTTGAAATCTCCCAATCTACTCCAAGATAACCGATGTTTACATTTTTAGTATCCTCCGTATCGCCTCCTCCGCGATAGGTATGCGAAGCATTCAATTCCCCAATCATTTCACCAAGCACAAAATTTACATCCCATCGGGTCACACATTGATCTATCAGTTGGACATATTTATCTCCAATGGCTTTCCAGTCCAGCCCATGCATTTCTTCATCGTAGAAATAATCGCGTTCCAATCTCCAGGCATCCCAAAAAATCTGTTTCCATTCATTCTTTGGATTTATATAGGCTACCATTCCACTAAGATCAGTTGTCTTGCTCATATCCTGATCCGCCTCAATGTCTACTACACTTAATTTACCTTTCTCCATGGCTGCCAATTTTTTACCATCGGCAGATAACTCGATTCCATCCGCATTACCGAGGATCTTTTTTACCTCTCGCTCTTCCAGATCGAAGTATTTGACAGGATGATCACCTTCTACTCCAGCCCGAGGTGCTTCATGGAATACCACCTTCCCGGAGACAGCTTCCAGTGTATGGTAATTACTTGCTGGTACCGGCAGCAAAACAATACGTGATTCAAATCCATCAAAGTCAATTTTGACATCCTTCTCTTCCTCCTCTTGCTCTTCTTCTTTCTTTTTATCCTTCTTTTTCTTGCTCTCTTCTTTCTTATCTTCTTCCGCAATACTCACTGAGTCATTTTTAAGCTTGAGTGGACTTTCAGCCTCTCGGGTCAGTGTTGCTGCAGCAATCATTGTGCTATTGGGATATATGAAAGTATTGTCCAGGTCCGAGTACACCGGATCAAAATTTCTATTGGTTAGGAAATACAGATATTTACCGTCAGGATCAAATGTGGGGCTATACTCATTATAATAATCGCTCGTTACCTGCCTTTTGGTTTTTGATTGGGTATCAAAAATATTGATCGAGCTGTTTCTATTGATGCTCTGGCTAACGTAGGCAATCCATCTGCTATCTGCAGACCAGGAAAAAGTATGCTGTGACAGGCCACCATGGAATAGATAAAGACCCTTGTCAATTTTTACTGTTTGCCTGGTGGGAATGTCAAAATAGAACATGGTCATTGTCTGATCAATAAATGCAAGCTTTTTGCTATCCGGAGACCAAAAAACCGGATACCTGAAACCAGATGGATAGGAAGTTAAAGTTTCTGATTTGCCAGCATTGAAATCATATAAGGTCAATTGATATTCACCGGTTGCATCACTCCAATACGCAATTTTTTTTCCATCAGGAGACCAGGACGGTGTACGTTCTGCTGCTCGATCCGACTGGGTCAGGTTTAAGGTAACTCCCTCCTCAGATGGGACTGAAAACATTTCACCTCTTGAAGATATGATTAATCGCTTACCATCAGGTGAGATATCGAACCACTCCACTGATAGTTCCAATCGCTTCGTATTTAAAGCAAGCTGATCCGTGATGACCTTGATATCCACTTCAGCAGCAGTCCCGCTTTGAGTATTATAGACAAATAATTTTCCGCCTGCTTCAAAAACAATGTCGTCAGCTCCACAGGAAGCAAAATGGATATCCCATTCATCAAAGTTGGTTAGCTGAGTGTTTTGTTCGGTCTGTAAATCATAAGCCCAAAGATTATATCTTGCATTGGGGCCATCATCTGAAATATAGTAGATCTTATTGTCGATCCACATGGGGTACTCATCGCTGGAAGGATTATCAGTGATGTTCTTTGAGCTATTGGATGCCAAATCATAAGTCCAGATATCGGGTGCCCAACCACCCTTGTATCGTTTCCATGTACGGCTAATTCTTGATTTAAAATTGAAAGCCAGCTGAGCACCATTAGGAGAGTAACTTCCCAGACTACCGTATGGAAGCGCAAGTTTTTTTGCCATGCCCCCGTTTACACTGATCTCAAAAAATTGATCAAATCGCTGCCGACCACTTTCTCTCGAAGAGGCAAACAAAATACGCGAACCATCTGGTGACCAATCGACCACCTGATCCTTATCTCCATGCATGGTGAGTCTTTTGGGGCTTCCACCAGTGATGGGTATCGTGTATACGTTCCAATTGCCATCATAATTGGCGGTAAAAGCAATTGTCTGACCATCAGGTGAAAATTTAGGGAATTGTTCTTCGCCAGAAGGAGAGCTCAACCTGCTTGCGGTACCTCCGTCTTTTGAAACTATCCAGATATCTCCTGCATATACAAATGAAATATGCGTGGATGAAATATCGGGATACCTAAACATCCTGGCATCAATCTGTGCATTTACATAGAAAGCCATCAGGACTATCACTAAAGGCATGAAGAATCTTTTCATATCCAATTTTCTAATTTTATTAAATATAATTTCTTTTTAAATCTCAATTGAAAATCAACGATTGGTTTGTTAGTTATTTTATATCTTCTACTTACTTAATTAACTTATATACCTCCAAATTGACCCGGGCATTTGTTCAACATCTGCTTTTGACCATGAAACAACGATTGATCCTCAACCAGCTTATCCTGATTTGTTGCCTCTTGATCGCCTTTGGATCCACAGCTCAAAAGGGCGATTTCATATTGACTCATCATACTCCAAAGCATAGCGAAGTAGACAATGTCAATTTTGAGATCATCACTGATAACAATGGCATTATATGCGTGGCCAACAGGTTTGGAGTACTGAAATATGACGGCATGAACTGGGACTTTTACCCAACAAATAGTTCAGCGCTATCTTTAACCACAGCCAGCGACAATACCCTCTATGTAGGTTGCCTGGGAGAGTTTGGAAAGATCGACTACCTGGACAACGCTTATCAATATGTACCCCTGCTGGAGTCTGATTCTTTGACCGACCATTTTCTTCAGACATTTTCTATCTCAGATACTATTTATTTTCTGAGTGACCACCATCTGTTTCAATACATCCCCTCCGGTGATCAGGTACAGGAAATTCTACAGGGAAGCTTCTACAACGGCTATGTATATGCTGGAATTTTATACCTCAACAGCACTGATAAAGGAACCATCAAAATCAGACATGGTGAGGTATTGCCGGCCAGTAAAAATGAGCATACCTGGGGGATGTTAAGCGCATCACCCAATGGAAAACATCAGTACGCTGTAGACCTCAACGGACACCTTTTTCACCTGCAGGATGGTGAGTTCAAACCTCATAAGCAGATGGATCGCCTGAAAGAAGCCCAGGTGGTCATCACGGACCTGCAATGGGTGACAGACAAGCTAATTGTATGCTCCACCATAGAGTCCGGCGTTTTCTTTCTGGATGCTGAAGCCCCTGATTATTTTGAGGTGACTGACTATCATTCCGGGCTTCCCGACAATGAGACCTTCGACATCTTTGCAGATAACAATGGAGGTGTCTGGGTTGCTCATGAGTTTGGCCTGACCAGGATTGATCCGCTATTCCCGGCGAGCAGCTACACCAACATCCCGGGACTGGAAGGCAACCTGATTGAAGCGCAACGCATCCATGGCGAGTTATGGGTAAATACGAGTCTTGGTGTCTTTTATTTTGCGCAGGATACCATGTACCGCAGCCGTGTGTATATCGAAAAAGTAAGCAAAGAAAAGAGTCAAACAGCAAAAAGAACTACCACCACTGATCCAGCCGAAGCAACAGAACCGGAAGAAAAAGGATTTCTCAAAGGTCTTTTCAGAAGAAAGGATCGGGTGAAAGAAACCGAAAACCCCGAAGAAGAAAAGAAATTCCTGAAAAAGGTATTCTCATCAAAAAGTACCAAAGAAGAGGACAACGAAGAATACATCAGGCGAGTAGAGAAAATAGTCACAGGGGTCACCAACCAGTTCAATCATGTGCCCGGATCCGATGGCAAGTTCCGCCAATTGATGGAAGCCCAGGACCGCATCCTGGCCACCAGCCATACGGGGATCTATGAGATCAGCAAAAAATCGGCTGACCTCGTGATCAATGAACCGATCCAATATGCTTGCCTGGTCCCTGAATCCAACCAATTGCTCATTAGCACAGAATACGGTGCTGTGAAACAATACCAGCTCACCAGAAACATCTGGCGAGAGGTGTCCAGTCAGACTTTCGAGGATGTGATCCTCAACGTGTACATGGATAGTCATGACCTGGTTTGGCTGGCTGGTACTACGCACATCTATCAGGGAGCTTTCGAAAACAAGGTATTCACCATCCAGCACAGCTATGAAATCAACAATCGCTTTTATGACGAGCTGAGCATCTGGGAACATAGCAACACGCTCTATTTCATCAATTCGCAGGGATATTTTCGCCTTGACAGGGCATCTGAACACATCGTGGCGGACCAGGAGCTGGAAAAAGAGCTTGGAACGCCGCATCACCACCTTCACAATGAAAAAAGCAGGGTCTGGCTATATAATGGTCAGATATGGAACCTGCTGAACCCCGATGGGAGTGTAGAGAAATTCAATTACCTGGGTGTATTCCCCAACCTCAAATACATCAACTATGACGAAGAGCTCAACAGGTACTGGCTCATCACCGAAGACAATCAGCTGCTGGCCTACAACGCCGATCAGGATATCGACCTGGCGCAATCCAATGGGCTGTTCATCAAGCGGCTGACCAGTCACACGGGAGAGTTAAGGCTCAAAAAATCGCTGAAGCTGGCATACGACCAAAACACCCTGAGCATCGAGCTGCTAAAACCGGATTACCTGGGATTTCTCAACCCCGAATACCAGTATTTACTCAAAGGGCTCAATGTAGAATGGTCGCCATGGACCCAGGCCAACCTCATTGATTACAGCTACCTGCCGTCAGGTGATTATGAATTCATGGTGCGGGTGAGGGACGCCCTGGGCCAATTGGTTGAGGCTTCCCTGCTAGAATTTACCGTCGCCACCCCCTATTGGCAGCAGCCGTGGTTTTATGCCATCCAGGTGCTTTTTCTGGCCATGATCGTGGTCATCACTTCCCGCCTCGACGAAAGCAAAAATCATAACTATATCATCAAGCACGGGTTGAGTATCCTCACGCTCGTGGTGATCATCGAATTTCTGCAATCCGTGATCGGAGGCTATTTGGATATTAAAAGCACCCCGGTTGTTGATTTTCTGGTCGATGCGGGGATCGCTATACTGATCTTTCCACTGGAATGGCTCCTGCGCAAGCTATTCCTGGAGGGTAAAGTGAAAATTTCACGGAAGAATATAAAACCAGCAAAGTGACTCCTATTATTTACTAAAACCCCTCCATGTTGGCCACATTATAAGCAACATCTTCAAGTCTAAATTTTCCATAAACGAATGGACCTTCCGGATAATGCCAGACCCCTTCGCCGTAGCTAACCACGTTTCTACCATTTAGGTGTGTATAAGAAAACACTGGCGTCGAAAAAGGGAGTTGCTTCATTTCATTCACCTCATAGCGATCTTCAGAAATGAAATCGACCAATTGTCCCTGAGCATTGAAGCGCAGTTTCGCTTTGATAGAAATTTGTTTATAGCTAAATGTGGCAATTACCTCCTCATCGCTTATGGTTTGCCAGGTAATCCTGTCATCTATCAAAGCAGCCGGGGCAAAAAGACACAGATCATTGAAGAACGTCACTGTCTCAGCGATATCCATTTCGGGACCAGATACCTTAACCACGGGAAAAACTCCAAAAAAGCTTACTTCCATACCGGCATGCCCATTCTGATACTTGTGATATCCAGGCAAAGACAATCCAAAAAACTTCCCGCGCATGAAAAAATGGCGAGAGGGTACATCAAAAAAATTATACTGAATAGACTCAAAGTTGAACCAGTCCTGACCTTTGCCTCGCATTTGCCCGGAGAACATTAGCTGGAAATGGTTTACGCTGGGTTGATTTAACACACCTGCATATCTCATGTAATGCTGTATGGGTTGGGGTAGGTGAGCTATATCGGCCTCTGTCAAAACATCAGCAGGTAACGATTCTACACGATCTAAGTTTAATTGAGTGTCTCTGCGAAATTGAGACTCAAAACGATGATCGGTCCATGCCAGAATAGCCACCAGCAAAATGATCCCATTAGCGATGGTCCCGAATTTTGCATCCTGCCAAACCATCACAATCAGGATCTGTGAGACAAAAACTGAAACAATGGCCAGATAAAACCACCAGCTTTGTCCCATTAGCAATCCCACCATGGTAATAAAAAATAAAAGGACAGCAAATAGCCACAGCATTCCGGCTACCCTTGGTATGGACCGGGTGAGCTGTTGGATTTCCGATAAATCAAAAGCTTTTAGGAATCCCAAAAGATGGATACACCCGTGGACAAGCAAGATGAATGCAAATAAGTATTTCACAGCAACGCTTACGACTAAATGATGCTGCTAAGGAAGTCACGAGGCTTGGAAATCACCATGATATTCATTGGCTCGTAAAGTGAGATGCATCAACCCTTTATACGCAACCAATACCGCCGCCTCAGGTGGTCACTTTGGATTTAAACCAAATACTTTTTAAAAACCGCATCCCACGGATCACGCATCTTTCGGGAAAGCAATTGATTGGCGGCAAAATTATTTTTTACTTTTTCTGTCACGGGGTCCCACTCCAGGTCCTGCTGTAGCATCATGGCAATGTTTCCCAGATGGGCGATGGAGATGGACCGGTGCCCAAACTCCGCCGGAGCAGCTGTCCTTTCCCTGGAGATCACACAATCAATAAAGTTTCTGTAGTGGTCATCGCTGGTATACAGACGGTCTTTTTCATCTACCTTCATGCGTAGCAACGACTCCGGGTTGGCATCGTGCGCATGACGATTGGCATTGATCCAGCCTCCTTCGCAGTAGAAGGTCACTCCGGATTTGATGCCTCTTTCTTCGCTGGTATTGCTGATGACCAGGAGCACGTCATTGTCATAAACCGCTTCGAAGTAAAATTCTGTTGCTGTGTTCCAGATAGGATGATCGGACCAGGTGGCTTTAGCATTTTGTATCCTGATGGGACCGGATTCTTCACGGTCGATCCCCCATTGCGCAATGTCCGGATGATGCCCACCCCAATCGGTCACCTGCCCACCGGAGTAATCAAGTACCCACCTGAAGTTGACGTGTGTTCTCGCGGGACAGTAAGGAGCATCAGGTGCCGGACCCAGCCACATATTGTAATCAAAATCTTTCGGTACCGGTACCGTGGCCGTCTGATCACCGGTCTTACCAAAATCTGGTGTGCCACCAGGAAGTCCACACACCACTTTGGTGAGTTTTCCCAGCTTGCCACTTCTCACTTTTTCTACCGCACCCCGGAAATACGGATTGGACCGCTGCTGACTCCCCACCTGAAAGACCACACCATATTTGATGGCGGCATTGCTGATAGCCCGGCCCTCCTCAATGGTCAGCGCCAGAGGCTTTTGACAATAAATATCTTTCTTAGCCGCTGCCGCCATCAGGGCGGGAATGGCATGCCAGTGATCCGGCGTCACGATCTCTACGGCATCAATCGACTTGTCATCAATCACCTCCCTGAAGTCCGTGACACCCACCGTAGATTTGTATGTTTTCCCCGTCCTTTCTGTGTAGGAGCTGTTGACCATCTCCATGATAAATTCCCGGCCCGCCACTTTACCATCCCAGTAGCCGGAGCTCCTTTTATTCACGTCACAGATGGTTTTGATCTGGACCCGGTTGTCTCTCAGAAAATTCCCCACATCATTGCCTGCCTGATTACCTGCACCGATGATGCCCATGGTGACCCTGTCGGAAGGGGGCACAAACCCGTCTCTTCCCATGGCCGAAGCTGGGATGATAGAGGGGACAGCCAATACGCTTGTGGCAGCCAGTGTGCTCTTTTTAAGGAAAGATCTGCGGTTGTTCATTTTTGGGTCATAAGTGTTGAACTCAAAAATTAGTGAAGATTTATAATTAATCTTCCGGACGGTGGTATTTTTTCAGCACGCTGAACGAAAGAATGTAATAAACACCGAATACGATCACCGCCAATAGCCCCATATTAAAGGTGTTGGGGAGATCGGGCAGGCTCAGACCAACCTTCGAGCTAAAATCAAACGCAGGGAGGCTCCATCCATTGAAATAGTTCAGCCATTCCGGATCGATACCCACTCCACTATAGCTAAAAAGGAATACCATCAGGGAAGTAAACCCGAAAGCCAGCACTATCCACACCTTTTTGCTGATCACTGGCTGATATTCAAACACTTCCTTCTTCACAGTGATCTCCTGCATGATCTTTTGTTTCAGGTCATCGTCTGGCTGGGATTCGGAGCGCTGAAAAAGCTCCCTGAGCAACTGATCATCCTCATGCATGTCATTGGTCATCATATCGTCCATTCTTTTATTCCCACTTCATTTAGCTTTTGCAGCATCTTTTGTCTGCTTCTGTGCAGCATCACCTTCACATTGGAAACGTGCTTTCCGGTGATCTCGCATATTTCTTTTATCGTCTGTTCATTGTAATAGTATAAAGTTACCAGGGTTTGCTCGTCTTCGCTCAATGCCTGCATGGCCAGGGTGAGCAGGGTGCGTACATCCTGCCGGTCCGTCTCCTCCCCGATGTTGTTGACACCCGGGATGGATTGATGCACCCCATTCACCTCCACATCTACCACAGTCAGCTTCCGCTTTCTCAGCCTGGTGTAGGCATTGTTATAGGCGATCCTCAGCAGCCAGGTAGAGAACCGTGCCTCTGCCCTGAAAGACTTCAATGACCTGTAAGCATTCACAAACGTATCCTGCACAGTTTCTTCCGCCTCCTCGCGATGCTTCAGGATGTAATAGACAAAATTGTATACCCTACGTTCATACCTGTCCAGCAATTCCGCATAAGCATACGAATTACCTTTCAAGGTCTCTTGGATCAACATGTTGTCTTCCTGGCCAGGCATCTGCATCTATAGACTGGGGCACAGGGTCATCGGTTACATTTTATTTCACAATTTTTTGTAACCAATCCCCCGACCGTGTAGTCAAAATACACAAACCCTCGAACATAAACTTGAAACTTAAAATAATCTTATGGAACCTGTCATTGTATTTATTGCCCTTTTTGCCACTGTATTTGGTGTGATGTACGTTTTCTTCACCACGCGAAACAAGGAGCGGCTGGCCATGATCGAAAAAGGCGCCGATGCCTCACTGTTTGACCGAAAAGGGACATCTTTTTCTATTGCCAAATTTATTTTGAACCTGGCCCTGCTACTGACTGGTATAGGTATTGGCATATTCGTCGGTTCTGTTCTAGGGACTAACCTGACCTATGATGGAGTCGTCCACGGCAAACCCGGTCTGATGATGATCAACAGAGAAATCACCATCTCCTCCATGATCTTTGTTTTTGGTGGCCTGGGACTCATCGCTGGTTTCTTCATCACCCGAAATATTGAGAGGTCAGACAAGGAGTAGTCTTCCTATCCACTTGTTATTTATCAAAAGCACGGCCGAAGCCGTGCTTTTTTTGTAGGTGATCTTTTATTGTTATCCGGCTGAGTTTTGCCTTCGTTGGTGTTTTCACAGTGAAAACACCAACGATTACTAAGAAGAAGCCGGATATTGCTATCCGTCTAGACGGAAGGTTTCAAAAAACCTTGAGCTATTGGTGAACAGTACGGAATAACTCTCTGAATCCCGTCGGTGAGAAACAACGCACAAATACAGGAGATATAGCTTATTTAGCAGGCGACTCCAAAAACTTCACAGGGTTGTCATTGGCAATTTGTTTGAACTTGACAGGTCCAAGGTTTGCCCTGATCCTGATGGACATATCTCTTTCTCTCAGTTTATCCCGCTCCACCATGTAGTAATCCGATCCAAAAAGGATTTGCTTATTTATCTTATTGTCTTCCAACAGCACATTCAGTAGGGGGAAATACTCCTCAGTTTTAAAGAGCGTGGAAGAGATGTCGGTATATAGGTTGGGAAACTCCTTCATGAGATCGACGATGGTGGCAAGCCAGGATTTTTCAGCTGAGCCATTTGGGTCCCAGGACTCAAACAGATATTTGTCCCACTCTGTGTCTCCTCCAAAGTGAGCCAGACAAATCTTGAGTTTGGGAAAATCCTTCAATACCTGGCGATAGTTTTCAGGTTCTGTGAAGTAGTCACTAAATACCTTGGCCTTCGATTTCCTGAGCGGAGTGGGTCTCCAGGGGTGCGTCTTCAGCATATCTTTAGTCACCTTTTTGGTGTGGACCCCTCCCCTCGAACAATGGCTGAGCATCGGAATGTTGTTCTTCTCCGCATATTCATAGACCGGATACAGTCTTTCATCGGTGGGATAATATCCCAGTGGTGGATAGAGCTTGATGCCTTTGAACTTATATACTTCAATGTATTTTTTAGCAAAGGCCAGTGGGTCATCTCCATTCTTATCATCCACACTTCTGGGGTCGACGGCCACAAAGGGGATGACGGTATCCGGGTATTTATCCCGCAGTGCAGCCAGGTCCTGATGCTGTGTGTCTACGGATTCAGGGACTTTGCCTGCAGCCATGTACCGCATATCCATGGGAAGGATCACAAATTTCGTGGTGTCCGTTCCCTGTTGTGGATAGTATCCCCTCAGAATGTTGAAGACATCTTCCTGGGATTTGTTGGACGAGATCTTCAGGAAGTTGACATAGCGCTCGATGAAGTCTCTATCGGTAAAGGGAATGGCCTTTCTGAATATCCATGAAAGCGGTTTGCGTACGATGTCGGGTTTGAGGATATGGTTTAGCCCCAGGGGTAAAAAATTGTTGGGCACATTCTTCACCGTAAAGATGTGCGTGTGGATGTTGTAGATGATCATGATAGTGGTTGATTGGTATTCTCCTAAAGTATTAAATAAGGACCTACAGGTCAAGTGCAATATTTAAAATAACTACTCCAATACCAATATTACGAAGCCCGTCACTTATGCCGGGAAAGCTGAAGTGATTTCGACATCGAAAGAAGCGTGAATTACTATTATATGGGATTTGGAAATCCCTATTTATATGTGGTACGACATGCCCTGCGGAACATGTCGTACAGCAAGGGTTTATATTTTTCGTTTGTTTTCAACGGTTATTTCCGATCCCTCTGCAAGCATTACTGATTTTGGTTCAAGGTTGTTTAGAAAGTCGAAGGATTTTCCATAGACAGAAGCAAAATCAACTTGAATATCATGTTTCAAAACGTTGTAAGCTCTCCATTTTGGATGAGTTACCTCATATTCAAAAGATTCACGCTCGTTAGCTTTTGTATATCCCCAATAATGTTCAGTAATAAATTCCGTCTCAGAATCAGGTGCTATTTCCACACTATCAAGTTCCGCTATTACTTCAAATGAGTTGATTGTTCTGTGAGATGCCCAGAAGTATTTGACAGTTCTTTTGTTTTGGTGTTCACTCCAGGAGTGATCCATTTTCATCGTATGATAATGTTCTTTATAGATAATGTTCGCTACAAAGGTGAGAGCAGGTTTGGGAACAATTTCTTTAATGAAAACAACTCCTCGTTTCCAGGATTGACCGTCGAGGTGTTTTACATAAAACCGAAGATTTACTTCTTCGAAGTTCCTATGAAATGGAATTGGAAGTCCAAGAAGTTTCGTGTTCAAAAACATGAATCCTACGAGACTTATATAACAGGTGTCTTGCCATATGTCTGGTTCAGTCTTAGGAGGTAAATAGGGTTTAAGAATTACCGGATCAACTTCGTAGTTGGCGATTGCTAATTTTCTCCACTCTGCACTTAAGAAACTCATTTTTCGGTGTTACAGTTTTGCCATGTCAAGTCCATGTATTGTTCGTGTGCTCTCACTTAGTGGACAGCACTAAAATAGTGAATCTTCCAGCCCCGCCAAAGGATGAGTATGCGCTGCGCCCAGAAAGATAAAAACTCCATACTAGCTCGGAAGTTACTTCCGGGCATTGTGGTCACTAATATATCACTTTCTGCTTCCAGGGTCTGACCCCTGACAGAATCCTGGGGACGACTATGGTATTTTATCATCCATTACACCCAAAAAAAATGGGCCGGAGTTCTCACCCCGACCCTATACTAACCAGCTAAATACTCTTTGCTCAATCCTTTTGGTTAGATAAAGGATTCTGCCATCTGCCTGTAAAGCCGGGTCGCGTAGACCGGGTCGCGTAGACCGGGTCGCTTACAGTCCCGACGGTGACGCTGAGACGAGGCTACTTTTAAAACTTAATCTCTCGTCACTGATAAACCCTCACATAATCAACCTCCAGCGTCTGTGGAAATGCCGAAGCATCCACACCATATCTTCCGCCCCAGTTGCCTCCCACCGCAAGGTTCATGATCAGGTGAAAGGGTTTATCAAAAACCCAATCCTCTTCATTTAAAACCTCTTTGCGTAGTTCGAAGAACCTCGTTTCATCGATGTACCAGACCAATCGGTCGGACTCCCACTCCAATGCATACACATGGAATTCATCAGATGCTGTCTCTACTCTCAGGCTGTCTACTTTCTGGGTGCCAAGCATGCCGTTGTAACTTTTGGTATGTATGGCTCCATGCACGACCCCGGGGTCGTAGCCTACATGTTCCATGATGTCTATCTCACCATCGTCAGGCCACTTGATGTTTCGCTCCATCGATGGCATCATCCACAAGGCTGGCCAGGTTCCCTTTCCATTAGGGATTCTGGCCCTGAACTCAAACCTGCCATATTTCCAGTCTCCCTTTCCCCTGGAGATCAGTTTGGCACTGGTATAGGAAGCTGACCCCAGCGTATCTCTTTTAGCCTGAATGACCAGGTTCCCATCCGAGATCTTCACATTTTCAGGGGCATCCGTATAATATTGAAGCTCGTTGTTGCCAAACCCACAAAGCTCGGGGCAGCCATCTCCAATTACAGCGCTCCATTTAGTGGTATCCAGTGTTTCTTGATCGAATTCATCATACCACACAAGTTGATTAAAAGTGGCGTCTGTTTCAGAATATTCTTTTACCGGGCCGTTAGTGCCACAAGATGTTGTCCATACCCCAATATAGATTAAAAATAAGATTCGCATGTATAAGAAGTTTTTTGAATTAGTTAAGTTGGAAAACACGTATATAATCGATGGCCATGCACTGCGGAAATCTGGTGGAAGCGTCCGGGCTGCCTGGCCAGTTGCCCCCCACAGCGATGTTGAAGATGAAAAAGAAAGGTGCCCTGAATTCACTTTTTTGCTCACCTGAAATGTCGATTTCATTGAATTTCTGATCATCCACCAACCACTGGATGGACGTTTCATCCCACAGGATGGAGAACACGTGAAATTCATCTGCAAACACATCCCCCTCCAGCCGATAGCTATCCCCTGAGGTAGCATAATTGCCTCCTTCTGACCAGTGCAAGGTGCCATGAACGGTATTTTCCCTGCCTGATCCGCCTATCATCTCCATGATATCTATCTCGCCACAATGTGGCCACCCGACCTCTTTAAAGTTTGAGCCCAACATCCACAGGGCAGGCCATATTCCCTGACCTTCAGGTAAAACAGCCCTGATATCTACCCTTCCATACTTAAATTCCCTGTTCCCTTCAGTCACGATTCTGGAAGAAGTGTATGCACTCCCGCCCACCGTTTCTTTACGGGCCCAGATCACCAGGTTGCCATCTATCATGGTTGTGTTTTTATCTGTATAATACTGCAGTTCATTGTTACCCCATCCGCCGGATCCGGTACCGATCTCATAGGTCCAATCTGCACTATTCAGCTCCTCCCCATCAAATTCATCACCCCATACCAGCGTCATCCCTTCATAAGACAAGGGCGTCGTATATCCCGCTGCAGGAATCAGTGTTGAAGGATCGGGTTCTTCTATTGTAACCATCTCGATATATTGAATAAAATCTGCTGATGTGGCATGTGCCTGAACTATCAGTTCATATTCCCCTGCTGCCCCGTAGGTATAGATCAGCTCGCCTTCTTTTTGTTCGATGTACTGATCGTCTTCGCCGAAGTAAAACCGGAAAAAATTCACCTTTTGAGCAGTAGCTGTTACCTTGATCTGATAGGGTTCAGCGGATTGCTCAATCGTTACCAGAAGATCGGAGGGCAACAACACATTATCATCAGCAGTATCCCCCTGACAGGAAGCCAGGAGAATACCCGCTAATAATAAAAAACCACATGCTTTTTCTTTCATCAAAAAAGGTTATTCCGCCGGTATCAGCACATAGTTCCAATACCCGCCACCGACTGAGATGGTCAGTGCGAGCTCTTCGTCACTACCTACCTTGTTGTAGCTGAGTACTTCGTAGGTCACTGTGGCATCGGTATCCGGTGGCGCTGATGCGTATTCTCCTCCGTTGTATGCTTTGGGTAAGACAATGAATGCACCTGTTCCCGTGACAGCGATAGTCGCCGGATCAGTGTCTGTTGCCGGGGTAAAAGCAAAAGTATGCGTTCCGGATGCCCACGGAGCAGCATCTCCGGTCAGGTTGGCTTCGTCCTGACAACCATCCGAAAGCCCCATGTATCCTTCACCGAAAATATCACCTAAAGCATCGTATTCAAAGACATTTCCTGTGGAGAAAATAAATTGATCATTGAACAGACAGGGCCTGTCAGCTGAAATATCTACTCCCCATCCCGGATACCACTCCGGACTTCCTTTATTTGGTCCGATGCCAAAGGCATTCGCAGCCGGTTTCAGTTTCCATGCTTTGGACCCTCCACCCGTCAGCAGCTCTTCTGTCAACACCGTAATGGCGTCCAGGGCAATGGTTACCTCTTTCGTTACCGATTTGGTTTCCCCAGTGGCACTGGCCGTCAATTTGACCTTGTAGATACCGTCACCGCCGTAGGTGTGGACAGGACTTTGTTCGGTGCTGGTAGACCCATCATCAAAATCCCATTCGTAAGCGGTTGCATTTTGGGAAGCATTGGTAAACGTGACTTCACCTCCATCCACGGTAAATGAGAAGTCTGCCACCACTGGTGCATATCCTTTGCGGATCAATCGCAGGTACCAGGCAAATTCACCGTTGACCCGATCTGTAAACCGAAGGAACATTTCATTTTCCGAAATGGACATGATCTGATAGGTACTCACTCCAGTGGCATAGCCTATAAAACCTCCTTTGGTCAGGCTTAGAAACTGATTGCCCTCACCATCTGTAGTCACAGCATAGTTCATGCCTTCAGGTGCAGTATAGGGTGCGGTATAATCACCAACTGCGGCGGTTGCACCCGGAAAGTTCGATTGCTGTCCGCCATTGATGAAAACATTTCCGTTAGTTTCCACCTCTGCAACAGACTGATTCAGGTAAAAGGTGTATTCATCGTCGTACATTCCTCCGCCTTCTTTCTCGTTGGCTCCTGCCTGGTACCAATCCGGACCAAAGGATGACACCGGACCCAGTCCAAAATGGCCAGCACGGTCTTTGTCTATCACCCAGGTCTTGCCTTCGGCTACTCCACAACCACCCGTGAGTAGCTGTAGTACCTCTACATTGCAAATCTCAGGATCTGTTTCGTCGATGTTCACCACCTGTGTGGTAGTAACAGATCCACCTTTCGTAAATACAGTCAGCGTGACAGTGTATTCACCGGCAAAAGGATAGTAAGCAATGACCTCATCCCCTTCATCAGTAGTGCCATTTCCAAAGTCCCACTTCTTCATGAACCCCTCGGAAGTGTTGGTAAACACTACATAATTCGGACCCGCCGTCCCCTCTGTCGACTCACTGATTGTTCCGTCTTCTGTCGTCGGTGGAGTCTCGGTCAATTCAAACTCTTCCTGACATGCCAAGAAGAGCAATACAGGTATGATTAATATGATCGTCTTAATAGATTTCATCATGATAATGATTTTAATTTTTTAATACATCGGGTTTTGCTCCCAGTTTCCTCCCGCCAGATCGATTTCAACCTGTGGAATCGGGAATAACTCATGTTTTCCAGCCACAAAACCATCAATCTCGGAAGCAGCCTGACCTGTTCTCACCAGGTCAAAGAACCTCAATCCTTCTCCTGCCAATTCTAACCGACGCTCTGCCCAGATGGCATTGGTAAGGTCTGTGCCTGAGCTCGTGATGTCACCCATTCCCACTCTGTTCCTTACCTCATTGAGATAGTTTCTTGCCAATGCATCATCCGGCGAAGCTTTTCGATTGTGCGCTTCTGCTGCCATGAGCAATACATCCGGATACCGGATCACCCGGTGATTTACCGGACTCGTGAGTACCACATCAGGTAAACCGGTCTCACTTTGCCGTGGAATGTATTTGTTGTTGTAATAACCGGTATGACCACCAGCCCCAGGTGTGTAACTGATATCATCAGGGTTGGGCTGAGCCGCCTTAAAGGCCTCGATATCCAGGATGGAACCATCCCTTCTCAAATCTGACGGATCATAAAAATCATACAGATCCTGAGTGGGTACATTGTACCTGTTTCCCGACCGGTACACAGGGCCTTCATACTGATAAGGGCCATTGAAACCTACGGCCACATTTCCTTCAAGACATACAAAACAGTCGTAACTACCACCATCCAGGCCTGTGTACTCAATTTCAAATACCGACTCGGCATTACCCTCTTCGGCAACAGAAAACAGGTCTGAAAAGCCCTGACTATCCGTGATGGTAATGGTACTATAAGGTCCATCATTAATGACTTCATCCAATACGGTAGCGGCTTCATCAAACTTGTCCTGATACAGGTATACCCGTCCCAGCAATCCTAGTGCCGCACCTTTGGTCACCCTTCCTTTCTCAGCATCAGTCCAATCCAATACCTCAGCAGCGTCCACCAGATCCTGTTCGATCTGAGCATAGGCTTCGGCAGCTGGCGTCCTGGCGATCGAAGTAGCTTCTTCAATACCAATCCTTCGATCCACGATGAGTGGCACTGCACCAAAGACCTTTACCAGCTCGAAATAATAATACGCTCTGAGGAATTTGGCTTCGGCCAAGATTTTATCCTTACCGGTAAAATCAAGTTTATCCTTGTTCTCCAGCAGGAAATTAACCCTGGTGACACCTGCAAAATTGAACCTCAAAACGTCGCGTAACAGCGGATTGACCGGATTATGCGACATTTCGTCAATTTCATGAAGCGATCTTGAATCATTGACACTCTCACCACCGGCTATTGAATTGTCGGAAGCGACCTCGCCGATCCAGTAGGTTGTATAACTTGTCTGAAGAAGATCATAAGCTCCGATTAAAGCCTGCTCGTAATCAGCTGGTGTATTGAAATAACTTTCTGCATCCTGAGCAAACTGGGGCTCCAGATCCAGCATTTCGTCACAAGCGGGTGTAATCAAAAGGCCCGCAACCACGATTAATGATATATAAATTCTTTTCATCTTTTTTAAAATTTAATGTTGAGTCCACCCATATACATTCTGGCTTGCGGATAGAAACCATTGTCGACTCCGGCACTTAAAGGATCACCCGATCCAAGATCAGGGTCGTAACCCAGATACCGTGTGAGTGTGATCAGGTTGTTGGCCGTAACATATAGCCTGAGGCTGCGAATCCCGATTTTTTCCGTGAGTGATGCAGGCAGCGTATAGCCCAGCTGCACATTTTTCAACCTGATATAAGATCCGTCTTCCACATAGAAATCAGAGAAAGTCGTATTCTGGGTAGCCCCGGTAGTCAGTCTTGGGTACTCATCGGTACTGCCTTCACCGGTCCACCTGGCAATGTTGTAAGCCAGTTGATTGGCATAAGGTTGCTGACGCTCATAATTTCTGATGATCTCCTGACCAACAGCCGCATAGATATTGGCTGACAGGTCAATGCCCTTATAGCCCACATTCAGGTTTAATCCCATGGTAAAGTCAGGGATAGGAGAACCTATCATGGTTTTATCGGTATTGTCTCCAAAATTGATGACACCATCGCCGTTTTGATCTACAAATCGAAGATCACCTGGCTGAGCACCCGCCTGGGTGACGCTACTCTCAGCAATTTCCTGTTGATTCTGGAAAATACCGTCAGTCTCGTAACCAATGTAATATCCTATTGGAAATCCCGCTTCAAACCTTGTGGAGGTGTTGCCACCTACACTAAAGGCAGCACCAGGAATGAACGCAAACCCTTCCGGCACTCGCAAAACTTCATTTTTTATAAAGGTGACATTGTAGGTGGCACCAAAACTTAAGCCATTACTACTGACCGTTTCATATCCAAGATCCAACTCCAGTCCGGAATTCCTCACATCACCACCATTGACTACCGGTGGTGAGCTGCCAGCTCCATAGGTACCCAGGATGGCTGAAACAGCAGGCTGAAACAACAGGTCTTTGGTATTCTTAATGAAGTAATTAGCGGTTAAATCGATACTGTTAAATAGTGTGAGATCCACACCGATATTGGTTTGCTCGGTAGTTTCCCATTTCAGATCCGGGTTACCTGCAGCTCCAATGGCCGATCCAATGACAATGGCATCATTAAAAACATAGTTTCCTTCTCCGCCTAAGCTGGCTCTGTACCTGAAATCACCTATTCTGTCATTTCCGGAAATTCCGTAGCTGGCCCTCAGTTTGGCAAAACTGATAAAAGTTGGCATCGTCAAAAATGACTCATCAGAAAATATCCAGGCTCCTGAAACGGATGGGAAATACCCAAATCGATTGTTCTCACCAAAGCGTGTAGATCCGTCTCTACGAATGATTGCTGATATCAGGTATCTTTTCTGATAATCGTATTCAGCCCTCAGGAATATTGAAGCCAATCTTGATTTTACCTGAAAGGATCCTACATTATTGAGGTATCCCCCGGTGGCCTGATTAGCAGAAATATCCGCTAAATCCAGGGAGTTATTGGGGATGTTGTATCCTGTACCATTCAGTCCTGATGATGAGTTGCCCAGATAGGAAACCCCTGCAGTACCCTTCACCGTATGGGTCGCATTAAAAGTATGGTTATAATTGAGGAAAGCTTCAAGGTTATAATCCAGATAGGTAGCCCTGCTTTCATATACGCTAGCCCCTCTTTCAATCACCGTATTACCAATCATCACTGTCCGTGGATCCAGATTGGCATTGGCTGCGGTATTTGGCGCTTTGCTATCACCGTACCAAACCAATGGGCTAAAAGTCTTATCATCTACTATAGCGTAATTATATCCGACTCTTCCTGAGACTTTAAAGTCGTCGTTGATCGTGTACTCTATTTCTTCCTTTCCGGTTATTTTATTGGCAATAGACCAGTTATAGGAATTTTCCATTTGAGGGATCGGATTGATGATATCCGAAACATTTTCCAGGTAAGAATACCTGTCATTTTCTCTGACGGATGCGGTTGGATACGCATTGATGGCATTGTAAAGGACAGACCCAATACCATTTTGGGGCAGCCCACTACTTTCTTCGTGGGTATATAATGTAACATGGGTCAGCTTCACATTAGGTGCCAGCTCAGTGATAAAGTTCACCCTACCATTATACCTTTCAAATTGCGCTTTCGAGCCTCCTACAATCCCTTCCTGCCTAAAATAGGATCCTCCAACATTGTAAGTGGTCTTTTCCGAACCTCCTGTTACCGTGAGGTTATAATTTTGTATTGGAGCTGTACCAAATACTTCATCCTGCCAGTCCGTCCCATTGCCTAAAGCTGTATTGGCAAAAGGTGGCGTTTGACCACCCGCAGCAAATGCTTCATTTTTAAGAATGGCATATTCCCGGGCATTCAACAGATCCAGCTTTCTGGCTGTTTGCTGAATACCATAATATCCACTCATTTCCAGTGTTGGCCTGGTGTTTTTGCTGCCTTTTTTTGTTTCAATGAGAACAACCCCATTGGCAGCCCTTACACCGTATATCCCCGCGGTGGCATCTTTCAAAACATTGATAGATTCTATGTCCGAAGGGTTCAGTGCATTCAATCCGGCGGCATCATATACCACGCCATCCACAAGGATCAATGGATTGTTGTCTCCGTTGGTGCTTAGTCCTCTGATCCTGATATTGGCAGTACCTCCCGGTGCACCGGAATTTGTGGTGATATTAACGCCGGACAATTGTCCCTGCAGCGCCTGGTCTACTCTGGGTACCTGTCGCTGGACAATGGCATCACTCTTGATCCTTGAAACCGCTCCGGTAAGTTCTTTGGCAGTGGTCTCTCCGTAACCAATGACTACCACCTCACCCAGCTCCTCAAAATCCGTTGTCAACGCTATGTTAATCTCAGTTTGATTATTTACCGGGATCTCCTGAGCGGCAAATCCAACGAAGGTAAAAACCAAAACTGCGTCATTAGGCACTGTCAATGAATAGGTCCCTGACATATCTGATACAGTCCCGTTCATTGTACCCTTTTCTATGATGGTTGCACCCGGTAAAGGGGATCCATCCGAGGCGTCAGTAATTGTTCCTGACACCGTACTGGTCTGAGCATTGGCAGAATTGATCACCCCTACAAAGGCGATCAATAAAACCAGACCCATCCAAATTCCATGTGTTTTGTAGATTTTCATCAATATTCCTTTTGTTTGATGTTATTTTTAGAATTCTTCAATTTCCAAGCCTTATTGAGTATTCATATTGAATGATTTTCAATATGCTAGAAACCAATAGCATCCTCAAATGTTGGGATTTATACACGCTTTAAAGAATATTCCACTACATCAACACTACATCATAGGTATTTTATCACCTCAACATTACTACATCAATTTCCTGCAAAAAGCGACATTCTGAACTATTGAAGCCATTTTGGGTTTTTAATTCACTAACTTTAGTTTTCACACCCTGATACAACATGAAATCCACATTCAATACAGATCTCAATCAAATTGATCTAAAAAGGGCTATCCTCTTTCTGATCCTGATCGTGGCTATCATGCAGTCATTTGCCCAGCGGGCTTCCAGGACTTTTACCAAAATCCCGATCTCCACAACTTATCATACCGAGGATTATAATGGCGGTATTCAGAACTGGGACATTACACAAGATCAAAGGGGTTTTATCTACGTGGCCAATAACTTTGGCTTATTGGAGTATGATGGCAGGATCTGGAAGAATCATACGGTTGATAATAACACACGTGTCAGATCAGTCTACGTAAATGATCAAAACAAGATATTCATCGGTGGCCAAAATCAATTTGGATACTTTGAACCGGATCCCAATGGCAACCTGGTATTTACCAGTTTGTATGAACAGTTGGCGGGTGAAGCCCGTGATCTTGATGACATCTGGAAAATTGTCAGGTTCAGAGACATGATCCTCTTCAGCTCTTTTAAGGGGCTTGCCATGTATGATGGGCAGTCTGTAAAACGGATTGATCCTCAATTTGAGATAGGACTGGTGTTCAATCTGGCAGATCGTTTGTTCATTCATTCACCCGGCAAAGGGCTCCTTACGTGGGATGGACAAAATTTCACCCTGATCCCCAACAGCCAATTCCTGGGCAATGATTTGATCAGTGGGATCATCCCATACAGAAACAATGGCCTGCTGATCTTCCAAAAAAATGGGAGCGTCTATCAATATGAAAGTACAATTTTCCGGAAATGGGAAATAGATTTTACAGATTTTTTGGAGAACGCCATCGTCAACATGGTCACACCGCTCAGCAACAACAACATTGCCCTGGCTACTCAAAACAGCGGGCTAATTATTGTTTCACCTGAAGGAAAACTCCTTCAACATCTCACCAAAGACAAAGGCCTTAATGACCGAACGGTACTCGCCATTTATGAAGATCAATTCAGCAATCTTTGGGTAGGTCAAAACAATGGAATTACCCTGGTGGAGCTAGCCTCGCCATTTTCACTCATCAATGAGCAAACAGGTCTTCCGGGCACAGGATATGCGGCGGCCTACCATCAAAACAAGATCTATCTGGGGACGAGTAATGGCCTTTATTACCAGCAGGAAAATACCAACCCCCTAACCATGGACGATACATATCAATTCGTGGAAGGTTCAAACGGACAGGTCTATAATATTCAGCAAATAGGCACTGACCTACTCCTGGCGCATCACAAAGGGGCTTTTTACATCACCGGGGATAAGACAAGACCGATCTTTACCAGTACGGGAACCTGGAAATTCATAAAGCCCAATTCTTCATCAAAGCTAATCCTGGGTACCTATGAAGGTTTTTTTTCAATAGATGATCTTACCCATCCGAATCCAAAAAAGATCGGAGATTTTGCGGAGTCCAGCAGGGTGTTTGAAATGATCAATGACACCACCTTGTTTATGACACATGGTTATAAAGGCGTGTATAAACTCACCTTTAATCATGATTTCACTGACCTGTTGAAGCAGCAATTCTATGGTGCGGACAATGGATTTCCATCCAACATCCTTATCAATGTTTACAAATTAGGGGATCAACTTGTCTTTCCGGCTGAAACCGGCGTATTCACCTATGACCCGGACTCTGATCATTTCATCCACAATGATCTATTAGAGTCATACCTCGGCACAGACGACCACATCCGTGAGCTGGCCTATGACATGAATGGCAACATATACTACTATTCAGTCAACAGCCTGGGTTATCTGGAAAGGACCAGCTTCGGTAAATACGAAAAACATGAAGTGCCTTTCAACAGGATCAGGAAATACCTCAGTGATGATTTTGAAAACATAACGATCATTGACCATGAAAACATTTTTTTCGGGGCGAAAGAGGGATTTATCCATTACAACCCGGGGATCCCACATCAGCAGGATCAGCCATTCAAAACCTATATCCGTGAAATTACTTCAGTGACAGACACTCTCAGAACCCTGTATGGAGGTGCAGGTCACTCGTTGCTGGACGAACCCAGTATCCCGGCTAATTTCTCCTCCCTGAAATTCAGCTTCTCCTCACCTTACTTCAATGGTCAGGATGACCTGCAGTATCAGTATAAACTGGAGCATTTCGAGCAGGACTGGTCTGAATGGTCGGGTGTCACTGAGAAGGAATATACCAACCTGTATGAGGGGGATTATATTTTCAGTGTCCGGGCTAAAAATGCCTTTGGTCAGATCAGTGAACCTGCTATTTTCAAATTCAGCGTGTTCCCTCCCTGGTATCGGACAAGGATGGCCTTTTTTTTATATTTCCTCTCCGTCGTCTCCATCTTTGGCATCGTGCTGTTCACGCAAAACAAACGTCACAAAAGAGCACAAAAGGCCATGACCATCCAGCAAAAACGGGAGCTGATCAGGAAAGACAACGAGATTGTGGACCTGTCCAAAAAATCCAAAGAAGAGATCACACGCCTGAGAAATGAAAAACTAAGAGCAGAGATAGATCATAAAAACCGGGAGCTTGCCACCAACACCATGCACCTGATCAACAAAAATGAATTTATGCTTAGCCTCAAAGAATCCATCCAGTCCGTAGCCAAAAATGGTCAGGATCATAAGGAATCTTTAAAGAAGATCATCAAAGACATTGACAGGAACCTATCAGAGGATGATGGATGGGAGCAGTTCACCAGGCATTTTGATCAGGTTCATGGCGATTTCCTGACAAACATCAAGAACAAACACCCTAAGCTTACTCCTCAGGAGATTAAGCTGTGTGCTTATCTCAGGATGAATATGTCCTCCAAGGAAATAGCCAATCTTCTCAATATATCAGTGAGAGGAGTGGAAATAAGCCGGTACCGATTGAGGAAAAAACTGGAGCTGGATCATGATACGAACCTCGTGAGTTACATGCTCCATTTCACCTAAAACTTTATTAGTTGCCTGAAATACTCGAAGTTGTAGGACTTTGACTCACGTGCTTCACGTAAAACTTAGGGCTGGTGACGGAAGAGAAAAAAGCAATTGACATTAAGAACAATACGGCCAATAGAATCCTGGCCTTTGTAGATACCTGACTAAATCCGATGAAATTCATAACACTGTATATTAGGTTGGAAAATAAGTACAAATTTACCTTCACAAACAGTATGCCAGAATACTGAGATATACGTAAAATATTTTCAGAGAAATACCGATAACTGTTAGGTGAACATCTTACTGGTAAAAAATAATCCCACCTTGGAAGTATCTCTATTGCTTTCGTAAACTAAGATTCTTCAATTTGTTCAAAATGACAGTAACATTCTCATTTATAGCTTCACTTAAGTGGATCCAAAACAGGAACTGCCACGTATAATCAGCCCACTCCGTTGGTCTCGTCTACAAAATATTTTCTATATTTTCCAAACTTTGAAATCCATTGTTCATTCAAACTACACCCCATTGAAGAAAGATAAGCAATACATCATCGCCTTTGACCAGGGAACGACCAGCTCCCGGGCCCTGCTGGTAGATACCGACGGTCAACTCTGTGATATCGCACAGCAGGAATTCGAACAGATATTCCCAAAACCAGGTTGGGTAGAGCACAACGCGGAAGAGATCTGGTCATCGCAGTGGTCAGTATTTAAGAAGCTCATTGATAAAAATAAGCTGCAGGCCAATCAGATCGTCGGCATTGGGATCACCAACCAAAGAGAAACCACCGTTATTTGGGACCGGACTACGGGTAAGCCCATCTACAATGCGCTGGTGTGGCAGGACAAGCGCACCGCACCACAATGTGAGGTGCTGAAAGAAAAAGGCCTGACGGACTATGTAAAGGAGCATACCGGGCTGGTGATAGACTCCTACTTCTGCGCCACCAAGATCATGTGGGTCCTGGAAAATGTGAAAGGGGCCAAAGAAAAAGCTGCGAAGGGTGACCTCTGCTTCGGTACCATCGATACCTGGCTGATCTGGAACCTGACCGGTGGCAAAGCACATGTAACCGACCATACCAATGCCAGCCGGACCATGCTCTTCGATATCGTGAAGATGGGCTGGGACCAAAAGCTCCTGAAAGAAATGGACATACCGGAGTCGCTTCTCCCTTCGGTGCAGCCCTCGGGCAGTCATTTTGGCGACCTCGAGTTTGAAGGCGTGAAAATCCCCATCAATGGGGTGGCTGGTGACCAGCAGGCCGCCCTCTTTGGTCAGGCGTGCTTCAGCCCGGGCCTGGCTAAAAACACCTACGGCACGGGGTGCTTCCTGCTTATGAACATGGGCGCAAAGCACGTAGTGTCTCAAAACGGACTACTCACCACGCTGGCCTGTAGCATGAATGATCAGCCAGTCTATGCGCTGGAAGGAAGCATCTTCATTGCCGGTGCAGCGATCCAGTGGCTGCGGGATGGAATCAAGATCATCAAGCATGCTGCCGACACCGAAAAGCTGGCCATGGAATCGGATAAAGACGAGGTGGTGGTAGTACCTGCCTTCGCAGGACTGGGTACCCCCTACTGGGACATGTATGCGCGTGGAGCCATCTTCGGGCTCACCCGCGACACGGGAATCCCGGAAATTGCCAAGGCTACCCTGCAGTCCCTGGCCTTCCAGACCAAAGACGTGATCAATGCGATGATGGAAGACACCAACATACCCATCAAGACACTAAAAGTAGATGGAGGCGCCTGTGCCAACAACTACCTGATGCAGTTTCAGGCCGACATCCTGGGGGCACCGGTAGAGCGGCCGGAAATCATAGAGACTACTGCCATGGGTGCAGCCTATCTGGCGGGCATTGTCTCAGGTGTCTGGAAAATAGATGATGTGGACAAGAACAGAAAGGTAGAAAAATTGTTTAAACCTAATATTGACTCAAAAAAGCGGGATAGCCTGTACAGCCAGTGGACCAAGGGTGTGCAACGGGTGATGAACTGGAATAAAAAATGAAAAACGGAATAAATAAGTTCTCTTTCGATCAACGATCAGAGATACTAAAGCAGGCAGAGAAAGAAACTTATGACCTCATAGTTATCGGTGGGGGTGTGACAGGATGTGGCATTGCCCTGGATGCGGCATCGCGGGGCATCAAGACCCTATTGATCGACAAGAATGATATTGCTTCGGGCACCAGCAGCAAGTCTACCAAGCTCATCCATGGGGGGCTGCGGTACCTTAAACAGTTTGATATTGGCCTGGTGACCAAGACAGGAAGGGAAAGAGCTGTGGTCCATCGCCTGGCTCCACACCTGACGCACCCGGAAAAAATGCTGCTACCCATCGTGAAAAACGGAAACTATGGACGGCTGCTGTCATCGTTTGGTCTTTGGGTGTATGACCTGCTTGCAGGTGTAAAAGGAAAAGACAAGCGCAGGATGCTTTCCAGGAAGCAAACACTCCGACAAGAGCCACTGTTGAATAAGCAGGCCATCATCGCAGGATTCCTGTACGCTGAATACAGGACAGACGATGCCCGGTTATGCATAGAGCTGGCCAAGACAGCATCCAGGCTCGGTGCGCACCTGGTCACCTATACCCAGCTGACAGACTTCATCTACCAGGACAAAAAAATTGTGGGTATCAAGTGCCGGGACCTGGATGAAGACCATGCGTATAGCATCAAATCCAAATATGTGGTATCTGCCGCAGGACCCTGGGTAGACCAGATCAGGAAGCTCAACAAGTCGATCGACAAAAAAAGGCTTCATCTCACAAAAGGTGTACATATCGTATTTGACAGGACTAAACTACCGATCAAAAACTCCGTTTATTTCGACGGTCCTGATGGCAGGATGATTTTTGCCATCCCCCGCGGAAACATCACTTATGTAGGTACTACCGATACCACATACAAGGAAGACCCTGAGGATGTGAAAGCAAATAAAGAGGATGTCACCTATCTCCTCAAAGCCATCAATTATGGTTTTCCTGCAGTCTCGGTTACGATCGATGACGTACGCTCAACTTGGGCCGGACTACGCCCGTTGATCCATGAAGAAGGAAAATCCCCATCCGATATCTCCAGGAAGGATGAAATCTTTGAAGCAGAAGATGGTCTGGTCTCCATAGCCGGTGGAAAATTGACCGGTTATCGTAGAATGGCGCTTGAAATTGTGGACCTGATTGCTAAAAAGCTTAAAAAATCGTCGGATAAGATTATCTACAAATCAGGGACTAACTCCATACATTTAACTGAAGATCACTTTGGAAACTACCGCAATGTGAAGCGATATGTGAAAAAGACTGCAAAACGACTTGCCGAACGAGGTCTGGACCCCAGACATGCCGAATACCTTGTTTTTAACTATGGCAAACAGGCCAAGGTGATCCTGAACAGCATTAAAAAGTCTACGAAAGATCCCGAAGAGGTCCTCCTGATGGCAGAGCTTGATTTTTGCCTGGAACATGAGATGGTGCTCTCCACCATGGATTTCCTAGAGCGAAGAACGGGAAGACTCTACTTTGACATTGAAAGTGTCATGAAATACCACAAGAAGGTTCACAATAAAATGGCAAAAGTCAGAGCATGGGATGATGCCAGAAAACGCAGGGACGGCAAAATCATCCAGGGGGCTATCTCCAACACTTTAGCATTCAAAAACAAGACATAACATACTGATTTTCTGTGATATAGAAGATATAAGGATCATCCTTTACAGATACCCTTATCATCATGACCTATAGGTAATTTACCTGATTACAACTCTCGTAAAATAGGCCTTTTTACGGGTAGAAATGATGAAGTTCAGGGCCTAGTTTTGTGTTATATATTCACTAAAAGTGTATAAACCAGGCAGCAGGAGTAAAGTGTAATATGAAGAGCTTCTCATTTAATGATAAATCAAAAAAATAGAAAGAGTGACGGATTCGTGCTTAGCACGCACTCAAAAACAATGCTTTTTACCTGCGTTGCTTTCATAGGGGCGACAGGACTGGCATTGTATGCCCTGGATCAAAACCTCGTTTCTCCCAGCATCCTGCTGATATCGTTTGCCCTGTTCATTGCGATTACGGTCCTGACTGGCTACCTGGTCCTTACCAGGCAGCTCATGAAATCTCACCTTCGCACACCGGATAAGCAACCTGATGCCCGGGGGAATGCATCCAATTCAATTGAGACACAAAACCTCAAGCTGGCTTCCTATCGCAAAGCGCTTGAACGCAGCAGCCTGGTGTCGGTGACAGACCTGAAGGGGAATATCCTGGATGTGAACAAGAAATTTTGCACCATTTCAAAATATACTCGGGAAGAATTGGTCGGGCAAAACCACCGCATCATCAATTCCGGATACCACGACCATAGATTTTGGCGTGAGCTATGGCAGACCATCTCAAAGGGTGATGTCTGGCGGGGAGAGATCAAAAACAAGGCAAAAGACGGCACGTTCTATTGGGTAGACACAGTTATTTGCCCGGTTTATAATGAGCATGGTGAAATTTCAAGATTTCTCTCTGTTCGACAGGAAATCACAGAGAACAAACGTATTCTAGAGGATCTTCAGTTTACATCTGGTATTTTGAATGCGGCTCAGGAGCTTGGAAATATTGGCGGGTGGCAATTGGATGTACAGACCGAACATGTGACCTGGACTGATGAAGTCTACAAGATTTATGAGCTCCCTAAAAATCATAAACCGGATAAGGATAAGTCCATTGGTTTTTTCGACCCAGAATACATTCATGATATTGAAAAGGCGCTGGAAAACACCATTTTAAACCGGGAAAACTTTGATATTGAATGCAAGTTCACCACAGCAAAGAAAAATCAAAGATGGGTTCGGGTCATTGGCAAACCACTCGTTTTGAATGGTGCGGTAAAACAGATAGTGGGTGTGATTCAGGACATCACTGAAATAAAACATAACCAGGACGAACTTGTTAAAGCCAAATCAGAAGCCATCAAAGCCAACAAAGCCAAATCTGAATTTCTGGCCAACATGAGTCATGAGATCAGGACACCACTAAATGGTGTGATTGGGTTCACAGACTTGCTGTTGAAAACCGAGCTGAATCCCATCCAGCTGGATCACATGAAGCTGGTAAAAAACAGTGGACAATGTTTGTTGGATGTAATTAATGACATCCTCGATTTCTCAAAAATTGAAGCCGGTAAATTTGAGTTGAACACGGAAAAAACCCGCTTCTATCCTTTGATCGAGAGTGTGGTAAACCTGCACAAATACCAGGTATCCAACAAGAACATTGAGCTGATCGTCAACGTGGACCCAACAAGTATACCGCATTACATTTGGGTAGATGAGACCCGTATCAAGCAGGTTTTGATCAACCTGATTAGCAATGCTTGCAAGTTTACCGAGAAGGGACAAATCGAATTGTCCATTGCTCAACAAAGGCAAGACAAAGGCAAAAGCACCTTTCGTTTTGCTGTACGGGATAGTGGAGTTGGGCTGTCCGAAGAAGCGAAGAAGAAAATATTTGGTGCCTTCAACCAGGCTGATAGCTCTACCACCAAGAAGTATGGGGGAACAGGCCTTGGATTAAGCATATCCCAATCGATTTTACGCATGATGGGTAGCGAGCTACAGGTAGATAGCCAGATCGGCGCGGGTAGTACTTTTTACTTTGATCTGGAAGTAAAAACCAGCTCAACCAATACCCATCAAGTAATGCCAAAAGTGAAAATGCATGACGCATTGATCGTGGATGACAACGAAGTGAATATCCGCATCATGGCCAATGCGCTCAGCCTCTATGGAATCAATTCCGTCATGGCAAAGAGTGGTAAGGAGGCGTTGGACGTTCTTGGAAAGATCAAGGATTTTGACCTCATTTTCATGGATTACCAAATGGATGACATGAATGGTCTGGAAACCATAACAAAGATCAGGGAAGCCAGACATTTGATTGCTGAAAAAACAAAAATAGTGCTGACGCACAGTCTCATGGAAGATGAACTTTGCGAAAAAGCAAAAGCCCTGAACATCGCCTATCGACTCCCCAAACCCATCAACCTGGATATGCTTTCTGAGTGCTTACAAACGTTGGGGGGCACCAACTCACTACCCGGATCCGGTTTGGCATCAGAAAGTAAAAAACGTATAAAATTCACTCAGAAAGTTTCTATTCTGGTAGCTGAAGACAGTCTGGTAAACATGAAACTGACCAAGGCCATCCTGAAGAGAGTGCTTCCAAATGCAAAACTCCTTGGGGTGGAGGATGGACTTTCCGCCATCAATATATTCAGTAAAGAGAAAGTAGATATGGTCATCACAGATATCCAAATGGAGGAGCTGAATGGGTACGAACTGGCCCGGGCCATCAGGGAAAAAGATAAGATCATTCCAATTTTTGCGTTGACAGCGGGCACCGTGGAGGGAGAAAGGAAAAGATGCCTGGATGCCGGCATGAATGATATGCTCAGCAAGCCACTCGTTGAAGATGAAGTAGTAACCATGCTCTCCAGCTGGTTTGCCGGACGAAAAACAGTGGACAGGCAAAAGGAAGAGCAGGACCTATCGGCTCATTTTGACCTCCGGAAGATAACAGAGCTCTTTGATAGCCAGGAGGAATTGGTTGAGCTGATTGAACTTACCGTTCCGATCCTGACAGAAGCATGTACTGAGCTCGAAGTTCATCGGGTCACCAACAACATCAAGGCGTTGAAAAAGGTAGCTCACAATATTTGTGGTACCGCTCGCTCGCTCATGTTAAATAAACTAGACCAGCTTTCTTCAAGGTTGGAAAAGCTGGATGATCAGGAAATCAGTGCTATGGAAAAACTGGTTGCTGCTACGATTGCGGAGATCGATTATCTCAAAAATGAAGTACTGCTCCCAAGCCGGATAAAAGTGTATAAATAGCAGTTTAGCTTTACTCCACTCATCAACTACAAGTAACAATCAAGGCGGATTTTAGTATTGAATAGAAGCAACTCATACGCAGAGAACACCCTGAATCCAGGGCGAACTCATGCGTATGGAGATTGTCGATAAAGACCTCACCCCTGCTCATGGAGGAATGAAATCATAACGACTTATGTGGGGACATAACCTTATTATTCCTCGCAGACAGTGATGTAAGTAAATGGATCGTTTTGGGATTGTCCCTCTATTTGAATTGTCGCCTTTTCTGAGCCAGTTGTCCTGGAAAAGCATATAAAGGTGATGAACAAAATCAATAGCAAAATGGAAGTATAGTACGGACCTTTCCAGTTGGAAAAGATCTTCCATTGATAAAAATGATGGATCATTTCTGTGTTCTTAATTTTCATTTAAAACAAACCCTAAAATCCCTGACCCAATTCATGTTGCAGCATCTCATTAGGTAGGAGTTATTGAGCTTAATTTATTTCAATCCAAACTTCCCGTGACGATTAGAAACAGTGTTGCAGCACTTTGATTCAACATCCTGTTATTTATTGGTACCAGCGAATTTCTTCGCTACCACAGCCAATGTTTAAATTCCGTTTAATCAATAATTAAGCATAAATATTATTAAGCTTAAAATAAATTAATAGATATGCTAAATACAAGATATTATAAACATAATAATATTGAATAAATCATAATTTGAAAACCATGGGAATTCATGCCGTTCTTCATTAAATTTTACTTTTCCTAGCTTTAGAGAATGGATACTTCCCAAAAAGGAATTAAAGAGCTCAGTGTACTGATAGAGTCAATGGAGCCTATCCTCCATGATGGAGATTATATATTTACCATGGTCGAAAATACCGACGGGATTCCCAGAGAAAGCACACTATTCGAATTCAAAGAGCAGGAGGGCATCACCCTGGTCATGACCAAAGAAGAGGCGGAGAAGCTTTCGTTGCCATATTCATTTATTACAGCCTGGATCACTTTATCGGTGCAATCCTCATTAGATGCCGTCGGGTTCACAGCTGCCTTTTCTACGGCATTGGCCCGAAATGGTATAAGCTGTAATGTAGTGGCCGGGTATTTTCATGACCATATTTTTGTGAATAAAAACGATAAAGACAGGGCACTAAAAATTCTATTGAAGCTTTCGGAAGGTAAAATTTATCCGGAATGAGTTTTATTGCCAATATAAGCGCAATATGACAAATGGATTTTCAATAAACATAAAACGTGTTGTTTCATTTAATCGAGGTTCCTAAATTACATGTCTTCGAGCCAGCTACCATTCAAGGTCAGTGAAACTTGAATCAACCAGCAAATGATCAACGAGGAAAGCTTAAGGTTTAATAGATTCATTCAAATCACCAATCTGGTGATCATGGTACTAGGACTGCTCGTCATGCTGGGGTGGATATTAGACATCACTGTGTTCAAGAGTATCCTACCCGGATTTAGCACCATGAAGTTTAATACGGCACTATCCTTCCTGCTCATTGCAGCTTCCATCCATTTTCAATTATTCAGCAAGGATTCCCTCTGGCAAGCATTATGGAAATTACCTGCTGCTTTTGTGCTGGCAGTAGGGCTACTTTCTCTCACCGAAGAATTTTTTAAGATCGACCTGGGGATTGATCAAATATTTTTTGCTGGAGACCCATTGTCACCTACACCCAGGAGGATGGCCGGAGCCACTGCACTTTGTTTCTCCTTAATGGGATTTTTTGCTGTAACCCTGAGATCAAAGAAATCGATTCACCGACTGTCGCAGGTTGGTTTACACATTGTCACCTTTGTTTCATTTATTGCGGTATTTGGATATATATTAGGTTTATTTCCTCTTTACAAGCATTGGTTCATTAATTCGATGGCCATTCATACTTCCCTTGGTTTCCTGTTTATTTCTGTCTCTTCCTCACTGATTTATCCCTCATTGGGAATTTCGAGTCTGTTCACAGGAAACCGAATAGGGAATGTTATGGCCCGAAAGCTTTTTTTCCAAATGATCATAGCGATCATGGTACTGGCATACATCAGGATCATCTCTATGCGATATGAGTGGGTTACTGTAGAATTGGGAATTGCTCTATTTGCGTTTTCATTCATTCTTGTTTCACTGATCCTCATAAGAAGCACAGCCAGGGAGCTCAACAACATAGCTATTAAAAGAGACCTGGCAGAAAGTAATCTGGAGCAAACCAGTAAACTACTCGATTCCACTCCCGATCCCATAATCATCATCGATGAAAGTGGAACGATACTGCTATCAAACCTTCAGACACAACAAGTATTCGGATATACTAAGGAAGAGCTGGTTGGCCAAAAAGTAGAGGTGCTCATACCCGAAAGATTCAAAGACAATCATGTGAGTCACAGAACCAGCTTTTTCGAATCTCCCAAGACCAGAAACATGGGCTCCAACCTGGAGCTTTTTGCCAGGAGAAAAGACGGTAATGAAGTTTCGGTAGAAGTATCGCTAAGCCCGATTACAATCAATGATAAAACATGGGTGTCTGCAGCGATTCGGGATGTTTCGGTGCGCAGGCTGGAAGAAATCAAGCTCAATCAGCTTGCCAGTATCATCAATTCGTCGGCAGATGCCATAGTCAGCAAAAAGCTGGATGGGACCATACTCACCTGGAACAAAGCTGCAGAAAAGATACTTGGCTATTCGGCTGAGGAAATTCTGGGTAAAAACATATCCCTGATTTTCCCACCCAAACTGCTGGATGAAGAAAAGGTGCTGATGGAAAGAATCGCTCTGGGGGAAACAGTTTCGCAGAAAGAAACATTGAGGGTACGAAAAGACAATAAAATAATCAATGTCTCCATCACCCTATCGCCTATCAGAGACAGCAAGGGAAATATCTGGGCTGTTTCCGCCATTTTGCGGGACATTACCAAACAAAAACAAGAACAAGCTGAAAAGCAACGTGTAGAGGAAGTTCTGGAACGAACCAACGAAGTCGCACGCATTGGTACCTGGGAAGTTGATTTGGTTAACAATAAGGTTTATTGGAGTCGGATAACCAAAGAAATTCATGAAGTGCCTCAGGATTATACACCAGAGCTCGAACCGGCAATTGAATTCTTTAAAGAAGGTAAAAGTCGGGAGAGAATCACTAAGGTGGTAGAAAATGCAATCATGAATGGGGTTTCATATGATGTAGAGTTGGAAATAATTACTGCAAAAGGAAAAAGTCTATGGGTAAGATCAATCGGTCAGGCAGAATTTATTGATGGAAAAGCTGTTCGCCTATATGGTGTGTTTCAGGATATCAATGAGATCACTAAGTCTAAAGAGAAGTTAAGCCTGTTGAACCTGGAATTACAGGCAATACTTAATGCTGGGCATGTCTCTATCATCAGCACTGACGTAAATGGCATGATCACACATTTCAATAAAGGAGCTGAAACCCTCTTGCAATACAAAGCTTCCGAAATGATTAGCAAACAAACTCCGGCACTCATTCATACAGAAGTTGAAGTTATAAAACGGGGGCAGGAACTCACAGAGATCTATGGTGAAGACATCAGTGGTTTTGAGGTATTTGTTAAGGTGGCCAGGGAAGGTCGGCATGAATCCCGTGAATGGACGTATGTGAGAAAAGATGGCTCAACATTTCCTGTTCAACTGGTTGTTACTGCCATTAGAGATGAACAAGGCGAAATAACCGGTTTCCTGGGTGTAGCAACAGATATTACCGAACGCAAGGAGGCAGAAGAGAAAATGAGAAAGTATTCCATCCTTGAGTCAAAAAGCAAGGAAATGGAACAATTTGCCTATATAGCATCCCACGACCTTCGTGAGCCATTGCTTACCATTATTAATTATATGGACCTGCTGACCGAAGATTTTGGTAAACGGTTAGATGGGGATGGTAAAATATATATTGACGCCATCTCCCGAGCTGCCCACCGTATGGATGAGCTCATTAAAGGTTTACTGGACTACTCCAGGCTAAGCAGCATAAAAGAGTTTGAAGAAACCGACTTCAATAAGGTTCTTAAAGAATCTCTTTCAGATTTGAACTCTCTAATAGAAGCCAAGAAAGCACAAATAGAAGTCACCAAGCTACCACGATTAAAAGCCTATCCACTAGAAATCAAGCTGCTCTTCCAAAACCTGATCGCAAACGCCATCAAATTCAACAAAAACGGATCACCTCCCACGGTAAGTATTTCTGCACACCCAATAGAAAATGGATGGCAGTTTGAAGTGAAAGACAATGGTATTGGAATAGAGGAAAAAGACCTCGAGAAAATATTTTTCATGTTTCAAAGAATTCATGGGCGTACAGAATTTGAAGGCACGGGTATCGGCCTGGCACACTGCAAAAAAATTGTGGAGTTACACAATGGCAGGATCTGGGTCGATTCTGTGCCAGGAGAATTCAGCACTTTCTACTTCACCATCAAGACTTAATCTTTAGTCAGCTGCTTTAGGAATGAACCCCGAGAGCATCATGATCTACAAGTAATGGATTAAATACCCCCTTACGCTCTCTAATCCGTTAAAAGAGAACTATTGACATAATGAATGAGGTTAATAGAAAATCTCACGATAAAATTTGCATCGCTTTTATAGTGAAACAATTATACAAATAGATTATTTTTAAGGAATAGTAGAATTTTTTATCATAATATTACCATTGAGCCCTTTTGGTAATTGATCTGGCTAATCCACAAAATAAAAGAGGGAACCAAAAGATGAAAGCATTTAAGACCTGATCCGACTGCGAAAAAGGGCATCAACGTTATGAACCAGCTAATAGAGAGAGAAACCGGAAAGGTACAATTGTATCCGGACAGTCCGGGTATATTGATCGTGGATAGTGACCCGGGTGCACTCAAATCCCACCTGACAGAATTCGAAATTGTATGCTATACTGTATCCGGCATTGACGAAGCTCTGCATTTGTTGGCCAAACAAAATGTGCTTTTGGCACTTATAAATTTAAAAGCCATCACAGCAAAAGAACACCGGCAAATTTCTGAAATAGCAAAGCACTCATCAAATACTGGCATCCCCATCATTATTGTATCTCCCTCCTGGTCTGAAATTGAGCTTCTCGGAAAGCCAAAAGGGATTTTTCATTTTGTCAAATACCCTGAGCAAATCTCTCAAATCGTATCACTTTACCTATCAAAACAACTCAAGAACAAACAGCTTGAGCAAAATACCAGGGAACTGGAATTAATTCGCGAAGAACTGGAATCTCTCAGCTATTCCGTTTCCCATGACCTGAGAGCCCCCTTGCGAGCTGTCACAGGGTTTTCAAATGTCCTGTTGAAAAAAGCATCCGATCGATTGGATGGTGACCATCTCCGATATCTGCATATGATCACTGATAATGTAGATAAGCTAAACAAACAGATCGATGACCTCCTGACCCTATCTCGGCTGACCAGACAGCAAATGCATGTAGAGGTCATAGACTTAAAGAAATTGTCACAGTCGGTATTTGAAAAATTATTACTCACTTACGATCAATCCCCGGTGGAGTTACAGATCTCAAAACTACCTGTATTGAAAGCTGACTTGTCTATGATGCAGCTTATGATGAATCATCTTCTGGATAATGCAATCAGGTTTTCTATGGATGAAAAAACCCCAAAAATAGAAATAGGATTCAACGAGGATGAAAACGGAGGGCACTATTACATTAAAGACAATGGTGTAGGGTTTGAAGAAGAGTATAGTAATAAACTTTTTCAGCTATTTCAGAAGTTACATAGTGATGAAGATTCAGTAGGAAATGGGGCCGGACTGGCCATTGTAAAAAGGATTGTCACCCGCCACAATGGCCAAGTGTGGGCAAAAGCAAAATTAGGAGTTGGAACGACTATTTTTTTTACTATTCCTGAATAATATTGTATGCAATCCATAACCGCAAATAAGATGCCCTACAGATTTAATCCAGATGAATTTCCATCCCTGGAAGCATACAATGGTTTTATGGACAAGAACCATGTTATCATCAATAATAAACTCCGGAATTACCTGGTAGATGACCCTACATTTGGCCCCTTAATCAAAGCCCAAACTCCGGAGGAGCAAAAAGCCCAGCAGGCACATTCCAGAAAGTTGGAGCGAGAGGCCATACTGGAAAATAAATGGCAAGCTCATGCTGATCATCTACTCAATCAGGGCATTACCTATGCCCGTCTCGGGTTGAAATTTGCAGATTGGTTTCGTGTGGTGAAGCAATATCGCGATTTAGCCCTTCCATATATGATGGATGAATACAAGCATGACCTGGATGCTTTGTCGAAAGTATTGGACGGCATGAATAAGATGGTGGATCTGGGGCTTAGCATTATCGCTGAATCTTACATTCTGGAAAAAAACACCATCATCAAAGAGGAGCAAAAAGAAAAAGAGTTCGTACAGAAAGCACTGGAGAAAAGTGAATCCAGATTTCAGGCACTTTTTGAAAACAGTCCCGATCATATTTTCATGGTCAACAGGGAGGGCATCATCGAATTTATCAATCATGTGGCCCCTGAACTCAAGAAAGAAGAGGTTGTAGGCGCCAACCTTCTGGATTTCCAATCAAAAGAGAGTCGGGCAAAAGTAGAAAATGCCCTCAACTATACCTTTGAGACTGGGAAAGCCACCACCTACGACACTGAGGCAGTGCTAAATGGTGTGTCCAGATATTATGCATCTTCTGTTGCACCCATTTTTGTTGGTTCGGAGGTAGTTTCGGTGGCTGTTATTTCTCGTGATAACACAGAACGTGTGACTGCCGAGATGGAAGTAAGAAAGCTCAACCGGGAGCTTGAACAACGGGTAGAAGAACGAACTGCAACCCTCATGACCATCAACCAGGAGCTGGAAAGCTTTACTTACACCGTCTCTCATGATTTACGTGCCCCTATCCGGGCCATAGATGGATTCACCAAAATACTGGTCAAGAAACTTGAAGGCAGGATAGACGAAAAAGAGAAGCATTACCTCGATTGTGTGCTGGATGGCTCCAAAAAGATGGGCATGCTCATCGACGATCTGCTATCATTCTCCAGGATGGGTCGTATAGAAAAGCGTGTGACTACATTTTCAATGCAAGACTTATTTCAACAAGTCTTCGAAGACTTAACGGTGAGCCATGATAAAAACACCATTGACTTTACGATGGAACCACTACCTGAAATCAGGGGAGACCGGGAGATGTTCCGTTTGGCCATTGGCAATCTCCTGGGTAATGCCATAAAATATTCTTCCACCCGCGATATATCCACCATCAAAGTCGGTAGCAATGACGAGAATGGTCAGACCGTATTTAGCGTGTCGGATAATGGGGTAGGATTTGAGATGGAATATCAAAACAAGATCTTCGAGATTTTCCAAAGATTACATGATGAAGATGAGTTTGAGGGGTCGGGTGTTGGTCTGGCCATCGTCAAGAAAGTCATTACCCGGCATGGGGGTAAGTTATGGGTATCTTCAGAGCTTGATAAGGGAACCACATTTTATTTTTCTATACCAAAATAACCAAAATGATAGATTCTAGCTTAGTCGAAATATTATTACTTGAGGACAACAAAAATGACGCTGAACTCGCCATCCTGGCATTAGAAGAATTCAACCTGGCCAACCAAATGGTCTGGTTAAAAGACGGCAAACAAGGTTTGGATTTCCTCTTTGGACGGGGAGAATTTGAAGGTAGGGATGTGGGCCAACCACCAAAGCTCATACTGCTTGACCTGAAAATGCCTAAAGTGAGTGGAATAGAGGTATTAAAAGCAATCAGGGAGGATCCAAGAACCAAATTCATCCCGGTTACTGTACTTACCTCTTCCAAAGAAGAAAAAGACATCATAGAAACCTACAAGCTGGGGGTGAATAGTTACATCGTAAAGCCTGTAGATTTCGAACAATTCTCCAAAAGTGTAAGAGATGTGGGCTATTACTGGCTATTGTTAAACCAAAACCCGAGTGGACAGCTGAAATCTGAATAGTGTTTTTATTGCCTGAATGATTGCTATGGAAAAGAAGGAAAAATTGACGGTGTTGATATTGGAAGATCTATTCAGTGACATTGAATTGATCAAACTCCAATTTTTCGAGTTGGACTTTGATGTCAATTTTATTTTTACACACAACAGAAGTTCATTTGAAGAAAAGATAGTCAAAGAAAAGCCCGACCTTGTTATTGCTGATTATACCATCCCGGGTTACAACGGAATGAAGGCTTTGCAGTTTCTAAGGGAAAAGGACGAGTTGACCCCTTTTATCTTTGTGACCGGTACATTGGGTGAAGAAAAAGCTGTTGCGGCTATCAAAGCAGGAGCTACAGACTTTGTGACAAAAAACCGAATAGACCTGTTACCGGCAGCGATCTTGCGGTCACTTCGTGAGCGAGAAGAAAAGATCAAGAAGAATGCGGCTCTGGTGGAAGTGTTCGAAAGAGAACGGAAATTTGAAGCACTCATTGAAAATTCCAGCGACTGGGTTAGTATCCTCTCGGAGGACCATTTCTTTCTTTATATCAGCTCATCTGTCAATCGAATACTAGGATATCTTCCCACGGACCTCAAAAGCCTAAACTATTTTGACATCGTACATCCCGACGATCAGGCATTGCTGTATGAAGAATTCAGCAAAATTAAAACCTCCCGGGAGCTGTCATTGCCCCCCTACCGGGTGTTGGATAAGCAAAACAAGTACAGGTGGCTGGATACGATTATCTCCAACAGAACGGAAGACACGGCCATTGGGGGTATTTCTGTGAATTCACGGGACATCACAGAAACACATCAGCAACGCATACTTGACGACATAGCTGCTAAGATTCAGCGAATCTTCAGCTCACCCAAAAGGTTTGACACCCAGCTTCAGCTCATCCTAAGACTACTTAAAAATTTCGGATCTGCTGACTATGCGGAATTGTGGTTAAGTGATGTGGACGGGAGCAGGATGATCAGAAGAGCTTCTTCCTTTAAGGGTACTGCACTGATTCCTTTTGTCCAAAAATCGAAAACGGTAAAAACAGCAGATAGGAAATCCGGTGTACTTGGGAAAATATGGGCAGCCAAAAAACCTACGTTCCTATCGAATCTCGAAACTGATCAGGACATCAAACTTGATAAGCTGGCAAAGAACGAGTTGAAATCTGTTCTGGGCATTCCGTTGATGCATGGGGGAAAATCCGTTGGGACCTTGCTTTATTACTTTCGGTCATCAATCCCGGAACTCGATGGTTTCTACAGCATCATGGAAACCACGAATAATGTTTTGAGTGTGGAACTTCAGCGACGTAAAAGTGAAGAAGAGCTGGAACATCTGTTCAATTTAAGCCCCGATATCCTCTGTATGATGAGCCTGGAGGGTACGATTAAGAAAATCAGCCCGTCTGTGGAAAGCAATATGGGGTATCCTCCTCAGGAAGTCCTGTCAAAAATCTTCGCGGAACTGCTGCATCCCGATGACCTGGAAAAAGCTACCCTGTTTCAAAGAAACAGCTTGCAGGGTAAATCCATCCATTATTTTGAGAGCCGCCTGATCACCAAAGAAGGAGAATTTAAATGGTTTGCATGGTCTGCATATCCTTTGGTGGAAGAAGAACTCATCATCGTGATAGGAAAAGATATTCATGAGAAAAAGATCATTGATAAAACGCTTGAGGAACAAAACAGCCAACTCAAACAAATTGCGTGGTCTCAGTCACATGAAGTACGCGCCCCATTGGCGAGGATGCTCAGCATCCTGGAATTAATCAATAAAGGCAATACTACTGATATGAAGGTGGAATACATCAAGCACCTCAATGAATCCGCCAATGAACTCGATACCATCATTCGAAAAATGGTCGATTCTACTATAAACTTGAATTTATCCTTGCAATAAGAAGATGAGCTATTGGGTAGTTGTTGTTGATGATGATCTTATTACTTCTGAAGTACAGAAACAGCTGATCATTGATAGTGGTTTGTCTGATCAGCCCCTTTCGTTTAAAGACGGGAAAGAGTTTATGGACGCCCTGGCCGAGCTTCAGAAAAAGCCAGACAAATACATTGTGCTCCTGGATATCAATATGCCTCAAATGGATGCCTGGCAGGTGATGGACCAGCTTACCGAAGAACAATGGAGCAAGATCAAGGTCTACATCACCACTTCTTCTACTGACCAGCGGGACAAAGAACGCGCTAGCAGATACCGCATCCATGGCTATATTGAAAAGCCATTAACCATCAACAAGTGCATGGAGCTGAGGGAAAATCTTAGTAGCGATGGGTCTTTTCTTTAAGTTTTTGTGGTTTTTGTGTTTAATTCACAGCTTTTTGAACAGTCTCTCTCAGCAGCATAAGAAAGATTCCGGCTTCCTGGTATATGAAAATTTAGCATTTTCTCCAGCTAACGAAAACCTGACACTCGATTTATTTGTCCCCGATGGATTAACCCAACCCACTCCTTGTATTGTGGTGATTAAAGGAGGTGGATTTAAGTCTCAGGATGGTCAACCCTTCAGGTTTATGGCTGAGTATATTGTGCAAAACAACTATATCGCTGCGCTCATCTCATACCGGGGCAGGCCAGATCATACCTATGAGGCTACCCTGGCCGATATAAGGGCTTCTGTCCAATATTTAAAAAACCATAATGAACTTTATCAAATTGACCCCAACAGTGTCGGAGCGGTGGGGCGTTCTGCCGGAGCCACATTAGCAGCACTCCAGGCTGTATACCCTGATAACAACAGCAATATTCACGCAGCAGTAGCGTATGCCGGTGTCTTTGACTTCGAATCACGTTTTACAGACAGCCTCCAGATCGCACTTCAGCCTAATATCCAAAAGAAAATCCTCAGCAATGGAGAATGGGTGGGCGTGCCTTTCGCTACACAGGACAAACATTGGCGTCGTGTCTCTGCCATTAACTACGTGGATGCTGATGACCCGCCTATCCTCTTCATGCATTGCAAAGATGATCGTACCGTACCCTGGCTACAATCTCAGGCATTGTATGATAAGATGATTGATATTGGAATCCATGCAGAGATCAGATATTTCGAGACCGGAGGACATGGCTTCAGTGTCGGTAGCCGGGAGATCTGGCTTGCGCCGATGGTGGATTTCTTTAAAAGAACGTTTGAGTAAAACATGCTTTCTTGGTCAAACACTTCTGATCGATGATCAGGTCCCCCTACCTTCTCTGGGGTCTTTGTCTTACCCTCGGCGTACAACTTAAGCCCATCCCTGCTCCTCTCCCCGCCAGCTACAGGGGACGCACCTCTTTCGATTCTTTTTGTACGAGAGCGGTGGGTGGCTCCCCTTTATGGATGCATATTCTCTTACCGAAATAATGAATATTAATTAGGGTTGACGGCAATTGTATCTTAAAGACCCCCAAACTTCGCTAGCACCGACTTAAGTTTTATCAAACTCAGGGATTATCTGGTTTAGTAACCCGAAGCCCATAATAACTTTTTATAGGTCACTGGTCTATGAACCATAGTCCTGAGGTAATGCAAAGCACATGCTCTCAGTTACAACCTCATGATATGGATACCTCTTCCGAAGTGATCTTTCCCATCTTTGTTTTTACAAAGTTCAACAATCACTCCTCCTTAAAGGGGAAATAATCCAGTACATCGTATTCCCAAACATTGGTGGGGAAAATCACTATCAGGTTTGCTGTCTTTTCACCTATGTTTTTGAAGGCATGTGGTATCATAGGTGGAATATTTACAATGTAGGGAGCTTCTATGGTGAAGAGTGTATCTCCTAATGCATAAAGAATGGTACCTTCCAGCAAAACATGCGACTCCTCCCCCTTGTGGGTGTGCATGGGTGGCGCACCCCCCGATGCTCCATATGTGGTGTGAAAAGTGGTCAGGATGAAACAAATAATCCCTCTGCCCCCTTGATGATAGGATCCTTTACCGACTACTCATTCTCCATCAACATTTCACTGATCTCCTGGATCTTCTCAAACTGGTCGCTTTCTTCTGTGGTAAGAACCAGCTCCCTGATAGCCAGCAAAATCTGTCGGGATGACTGAACAAATGCCCTGTTGACAATGATGGCGGTGGACACATTGAGGTCTTCTAACTGTTTGCTGTTGATGGCCTGGGTAGTCAAAGAGACGAAAAGCTTATCATCTTCCTTGAGCATCTTCAGGATGGTCAGGATGTCTTTGGTCTTGTCATGCTCATTTTCTGCAATCAGCTTATCGATCTTCAGGTAGGTTTCAACCAGCCTCTTCCTGAATTGAGTATACTGCTCATTAAGAAACACATTGTCTGCATTTTCAAACTCATCAAAATCATGCTTTATATCCTTAAACGACTTGGCCGAATGTAGGGCCATCCTGGTAGCATGCAGGTATCTGTTTAACTCATCCGACTCGGCCGTAGATTGCTCATGGGTCTGAACTTTTGCTGCGAACGTTAGAATTTCGGCTTGCAACAGCTTCAAATGCTCATAGATATATACAGGAGAATGTCCTTTGCGCAGCCTTTTTGGCATGTTCTGATCATAGTTAGAAAAAACCAACTTCTGATCAATATTCAGCAGACTCAGGTTGTGCCGCAACACATTTTCTACAAGGTGCAGGCTTTCTTGTCGGATGGCAGTGATACCCGCTTCTGCCACTTCTGGAGTTGTATTGCTAATAAATAAAGTGAGCTCAGTTTTACGGTCCGGAAAGACCTTTGTCAGCAGATTCGCAAATAGATGAATAAAGGGAAAGAAGACCACTACCCCGATGAAGTTGAATAATGTATGAAACAAAGCCAGTCCAACCACTGCATCTTCGCTGGCATCAAAGACCCTGAGAACTACAAAGGTTAAAACCGGAAGCAGGATAAGTGCAACTATGCCTGTAGTCAGATTGAATGCAAAATGACTGTATGCCACTCTTTTTTTCACCTGTACAGCGCCAATGGCTCCCAACAGAATAGTGACGGTGGTACCTACATTGGCACCTATCACCATGGCTGCTGCAGCATCAAATGCTATGATTCCAGCATTCAGGGTAGTCAGGATGATGGCCATGGTGGCCGAACTGGACTGCATGATGGCTGTGAGCAGAATGCCAATGCCCAGGTAGGCCAGGATTCCGTAATCTGGCAAGGTGGTCAGATCAAACTGGCTGGTGAAACCTTCTACACTACTCTTCATGTAGTCCAGCCCCATAAACAGGAAGCCGAATCCAACCAGCAGCTTGCTGATGTTGGAATACTTCTCTGATTTCCCCAGGAAGATGATCCCTAGTCCCCCGGAACCGATCAATGGTAACGCAAAGCTTTCGATGTTTACTTTAAACCCGATGGTGGCCACGATCCAGGCCGTGACGGTGGTGCCAAGATTTGAGCCCAGGATGACCCCAATGGCATTTTCCATGGTCATGATGCCGGCCCCCACAAAGGCCAGTACCATCAGAGAAACAGCCGAACTGCTCTGAAGGATAGAGGTAACGAAAACGCCTGAAAGGATGGATTTGATTTTCCCGGTGGTGTATTCCCTGATGAGGCGCTTAAAAGCCCGACCAGATAGCTTCCTGATGGATTCCTCCATCAAAAACATGCCGAACATGAATATACCCAGTCCGGCAAGCAATTTCCATATGTCAAACTCCTGGAGCATGGTCACTGGAAAGTTCGTGAATAGTTTTTAGAAAAGGAAAATGAAGTGGTATCAGAAAATTCATAAGCTTTAAAATCAAATCTTGGTATTAAAAGCTTCTCTAACAGGGATTGTTAAGCTTTTCGGACTGACTTTGGAGACACGAATGGATGTGCAATCATTGAAACTTGCGAACCTGTTAACTGATTTAACAAATGGATCCAACCATTCGCTGGTGTCGTATTTTGTGTTTTCAATGTGCAAATGAATCAACTCCAGTTCGCCCTTTTTACGGTGTGCTTTGCAATCGACTCGACCAATGAATTCATCCCCAAATAAAATGGGTAAACAAAAATAACCGTACTGCCTTTTGGGTTGCGGGGTATAACACTCAATGCGGTAGTCAAAGCCAAAGAGTTTTTCTGTGCGGTCGCGATGAATGACGACATTGTCAAAAGGAGATAAAAGCCTGATACCGGCTTGTGCTTTGCTTTTTGTCTTTACCAGAAGATCACTGTATGCATACAAGGCAGGAAATCCATTCAAGTGGATCTTTTGTACCTCCTCATTTTTGACCTTGTAATAAAGAATATCTTCAACGTTTTTCCGGAGCTCTTGCCCTTTCTTTAGGTGGGTGATTTGTTTCACATTCGTCACCCCGTAAGCTCGCAGGTGTGTTTCAACCAAATACTGGGCATACTCCAGAGGATCGGGCGTGGAAGTATTGATAAAGTCCGGCAAGACCCTTTCTTTGATATCATAGATCTTTTGCATGCCCTTCCGGCCAGCGATCATCAGTTCGCCCTGCATGAAGAGTTTCTCAAGCGCTACCTTCGCAGGCTTCCATTCCCACCAGCCACCTGATTTCTTATTCGGTGCCTGAAAGTCCCTGGCCTTTTGCGGACCATCGATCTTAATCCGATCATAGACCTGATTCAGCACCTTCTGATCCACATTATAGTATGGTGATTTTCGCTCCCTGAATCGTTGCATCAGCGGGATCGCAAAACGGTAGTCCCGCATCGGCAGATACGATGCAGCATGAAACCAGTATTCAAAAAGCTTCCGTTCCTTTACCAGCCGGTCCAGGTATTTTTCCTGGTAGTCTGGTACCCTTGTCCACAAGGTATGGTGATGGGCCCGGTTCACCACCGAGATCGTATCGATCTGTATATAACCCAGCTTTTCCACTGCAGCCAGGACCGCTCTTTTTCCTTTACCAAAGGGGTTTGGCTTGTGTAAACCCTGACTGGCTAAGATCGCCCTACGCATCTGTGTTAATTCCCTTTTTGTCATACCCGGCTAAGGTAGGAGGATTTAGGATTTTAATCGCCTGGGCTTGATGAGGCTTGGGAATGATTACACCCCTGTTGGGCTTAGGCATCTGTATTCTAAATCACACAGGGCCTAAAACTGGCGCAAGCTAAAACTGAGCGTCCCCTAAAACTGGCTTGTGAGCGTCCCCTAAAACTGGCGCAAGCGTCCCGCTTGTGACATGTTTTTTTATATCACATGTTTTTATCATGTAACATGTTTTACTAACCAGACACTACATCAGTATAGCAATGTAGATCTGTCAACCTTGCCGACCAACAAAACGAAAACACAGGCCGCTCCTACGGAGCTAACCTTATTTTGTTGATAATTCTACAGTCAGGTCGTCCCTGGCGGGACTCCATCCTTTAGGATAATCCTTTGAAGGGACGGCCTAAGGAGTATGTAAAAGGGTGCACCTACAGAGTTTAACCTTTAGGAGCTAATTTGCTCTAGTAATGTCATCATCGGTATCAAAAACCCCATCAACTCCGGCGGAGGTCAGAAGGTAACCAACATCAGTCAGTGCATATCTGTAGTCGTTATCCCAACTATCTTTTGCCCACATCTCCCAAATTGGTTTACGATTAACAAACGCCATAAAATTCTCAGGGTATTCTTTATTGCGAATATAATGTCTGTTCAAAGCATTTGATATTTCTACCATTTCGTCTCTGGTATGAATAATATTCAAATGTTCATTTATGACATACTCTCCCCCTTTGTACATGGATAAAGTAAAAAGATAGAAAGCGGACGGAATGATTATTACGAATATGACTATGGTAAAGCATAAGTTTATAAGTGCTTTTTTCCTCCCTACTATGTTTTGTAAAACAAAATACACATCAGCAACAGATATGATGATAAAAGTCAAATAAGAAAATTGAATCGGAATCTCTGGAAAAATCAGGATTACAATTATTGGTAGCAGAAGAAAAGCTAATCCTGAAATATACTTTCTGAGGTATAGTTGACCAGCCCCAGGAATTAATCCAGAGAGCAAAAATGGTAGAAGCGTTTTCATTTTAAGGTTGGGTCAATGGGTAAGTGTAATGTAACAAATTAAGCACTTAAATATGTCACATATTTTTCTAAAAACTGGCGCAAGCGTCCCTTGTGACACGTTTTTATTATGTGACATGTTTTTATTAGCCATGGCCAATCTCACTTGGGCCTATTCAGCATGTCCCCCATCATCTTGCTGAACAATTCTTTCGGTGACTTATCAAACAGCCTTTCCTGTTCGTCCTCCAACACCTCTACAGAGCCATCCGGAATAACAAAGTCATCCTCAACATAATGAAACAACCGCCACTTTCCTTTATGGTATTCCAGCGCTGTCATGTTTTCCACCCAGTCGCCGGAATTGAGATACATTACCTTCCGTTTTCCGACTTTGTACTCCTTCATCCGGGGGGTATGGATGTGTCCGCAAATCACAAAATCGTAACCATTATCAGCAGCTATGCGGGTAGCTGTCGCTTCAAATAGCTTCATGGATTTTGAGGACCCTTTTACGCCGTCTTTGATCCTTTTGGAAAGCGAGATTCTACCTTTACCAAAAAGCTGACTGAAAAAGTTAAATGCCTTGTTGAGTATGATCAAAACGCCATAGCCTATCGCTCCCAGCTTAGCCAGCCAGCGGGAATGGGCCATGGTCACATCAAACACATCTCCATGAAAGATCCATGCCCTCTTCGATTTCAGCTTGAGGGTCATCTTGTTTTCGATGTGTAGGTTTCCCACGCTCAGGCCTTCAAACTTCCGGAGCATTTCATCGTGATTGCCTGTGATGTATGTGGTGTCGATGCCCATGGAGATCCATCTCAGCAGCTGGCTCAGCACCTTCATGTGGCTTTTGGGCCAGTACCGCTTGCTAAATTGCCAGATGTCTACAATGTCACCGTTCAGGACAACCTGTTTAGGTTCGATACTCTTCAGGTAATTGGTAAGTTCCTTGGCCTTGCATCCAAAAGTACCCAAATGAATATCCGAAAGCACCAACAGATCGACTTTCCTTTTACTCCTGGCCCTCTCCTTTTTACCGGCTTTCATGATTCCCTCACTGGTGATCAGGTAAGTTCGGGAATTGTGGGGAGAAATGGAATGTGAAAGTTGAATCTTAATATTGATTTGGGCGCTACAATACTGATTATATTTCAATTGGTTGCCCGATCTGTGGAATAACACAATTTATATTGTTGGTCTTTGCTGATTTGCAAAATTCCTTTGGGTCTGTCCCAAGGTGATGAATAGGGATAACAAGTTTAGGCTGAATCAATAATGTAGCTTTAATGGCCTCACGTCAATCCATCGTAAACTTTCCTCCCATAGGCATTAGTGCAACATCTATGAGCTGAATTTGCTTCATATCAGAGATCAGATCAGTATCTCCGGCATGATAAATGGACATACTACCAATGCTTAATATATAGCCAACGCCCTTTCCTTTCTTATGCTGTTTACGCGTTGAACTGCCATTTTCTGTGTTGTAGGCATTGATCACCTGAATGAACAAATCATTTTTGAGAGGTATTTCATTACCTGCTTTTACAATTTGAAAAATATCCCCAAGCTCTTTCCTGCAGGATGCCGGTGCAAAAAGCTTTGTGGAGCTCTTACACAGTCTCTGGGTCGTCACCTTTTTACAATGGTCCTTATGGTGATGGGTGATAAAGATGTAATCAGCTTTTTCAAGTCCATTAGGTAACCCATCTATCGGATCTGGCCATTTTGAAAACTCTGTTTTGTCAGCATATCCCGAAAAATATGTTGTCAGATAAGCGGGGTCAAAATAGACAACTAGTTTATTCGCTCTAATACGGATCCAAGAATTGGGAAACCATGTTATATCCATTGCTCCTACATAGCGTAATACCAATACAAACACCTAATTTAACAATTCTTCTGTTAAAGGTTCTGACTGAAGTAATCCCCCTCTCCTCATCTCCACTTCCTGCAATTGCTCATAATAGGCTTCAATCCTGGCGCGGGCGGTACCGTCTATCAATAAGATCACGACCATCATGGCAATGGTGGTAATCATACTTGCTCGCCAGGCAGGAATATCGACGAATACAATGACCAGGGCGCAGACCGCAATGATCAATGGGATAGCAGTAAACACGATAGTTTTGTATTCTTTTATCGTGCTTTCGGCACGAACAATTTCTGAGGCGACGAAGGCCTGGGCATCACTGTTGTAAGCCTTTTCGAACTGGGTGATCCTTGCTTTATTGGTGTAAAACAATCCTAGCCCGATGGTCAGCAGTAAAGCCCCTGCCACCAGCATGGGGATGATGTAGGCCTTTGCCATATCTGTTTTGCCGAGCTGCCAAAAACCGATGCTGGCAAGCAAAAACACCAATACGAAAAAGATGAAGAATCGTGTAGAGAAAACTTCGGCTCGTGCCCACTCCGTGGCTGCTTTTAATATTTCCATGTCTTGATGATTTATTATTTAGTTGATAATTATCGGGCTAATTGTTGCCCCTGAATGTTGCTGGGGCTGTACCCAAACGCCTTTTTAAAGGCAAATGAAAAATGAGAGAGGTTCTCGAAACCCGCCGCGAGATAGACCTCCGTGGCCCGCAGCTTTTCTGTTGTCAGCTTGTGATGCGCCAGGTTCAGCCGCTTCTCGGTGAGCCATTTCCCGGGTGTAGTTTTGAATATCTTTTTGAAATCCGACTTGAAAGTGGTCAGGCTTCTACCCGTTAGGAAGGCGAACTTCTCCAAAGGCAGATTATACATATAGTGTTCTTCCATGTATTTCTCCAGGTCCACCTTCCCGATCTCGTTAAACGTGCCTAAGATCGCACTGGCCCTTTTGTCCACTTCATCAATGATGGTCAGGGCCTCCTGAATCTTGATAGCTACAAGCTTCTCCGGCAGCTCGTCCCCCATATCGAAATAGGAAAACATCGATTTAAAGAAACTGTCCAACAAAGGATGCGACTTTATCGGCCTTTGCTTCGCGATGCTTTCATCCAAACTTTCAAGAACCGGACGATCCACATAAAACTTGCGCAGCTCTACCTCCGGCATAAACATAGACACCGCTTTGAATGGCTGTCCATCAGCCGGGCTTTTTACGACCCGGATCAATTGATTCTTGGGAACTAAAACAGTATTCCCGGCTTTAAAACTCAGCGTATTTCTCCCATACGACAGGGTCATCTCACCTGAATAAATAAACACGATGATGTGCTGCGGTGAAATGTGCTCCCAGGTGTATTCTTTTTCCACCGTTCCGGACAAAAATACCTTCCCCTTATCTGTTGCTCCTGGACGTACCATAGATTAAAAATAGTTAAAAATTAATGGGTCCCTTCCAGCGAAACGTCCATGGTTTCAATCGGAAACTTCACACCAGTTTCCTTTTCCGAAAGATCCCACAGTCTTTTGGCTACTGCCTTGTCTTTGGCGTGTGGCTCTAAATGATGGGCTCCAACCGGGCCCACCCAATTGCTGCGTCCTGTTGGTCCGTAAAATGCTTTCTGATCCAAATCTTCCTCCGTAGCACACATCAATTCAGGATAGGCACCATTTTCCGCAGGTTGCGTCAAGGGTGACAGTTTCATCAGACCAAAAATCATTTTCATCATGAAGCTGCCACTGGTATTGATCAGGTTGGTCCTGGAAGAACCCGGGTGACAGGCATATGCTTTAACATTCGTATTACCGGCTTTTTCCAATCTGTCCTGCAATTCATACACCGACATGATCTGAGCCAATTTACTTTGGCTGTACGCATCGTTGGGCGTATAGTCTTTATCCCAGTTCAGGTCATCAAATTTGATGGTTTTGATCCCCATGTTATACCCCATACTTCCAACCGTGACAATACGTCCATTGGACTTTTCGATCATTGGAAACAGCAAAGCCTGCAACGTAAAATGTCCGAAATAATTCACGCCCATCTGGCTTTCCCAGCCATCCACAGTGATTTTTTGAGTAGGCACCTGTGCGATGGCACCATTGCACATCAGGGCATCGATGTGGGTCACGTTCTTCAATACTTCCGCTGCGGCTTTTTTCACAGAAGCCTGTACACCCAGATCCATCTGAATATTGGTGACATCTATGGCAACCCCAAGCGCTTGCTTCAAAGCTGTGATGGTTTCCTCTGCTTTTTTGGGGTTGCGGTTGAGCATCACCACCTTCGCGCCTTTAGACAGCAGAATGCGTGCAGCTTCAAAACCAGTACCGCTGGTGGTGCCGGTGATAACAAATGTTTTGCCTTTCAGGGAGCCGATCCTATCTGGTGTCCAACCCTTTTTTCCAAATTGATTTTTAGTATTCATCTCTCTTGTTTCATTGTTGATGATACAAAAGTCGAGAGAAGCCAAAAGACCGACTTTGTTTAAAAGTCGTTTTTTGTTTGTTTAGAGGGTGGGTGTTAGGTATACACAGCCCAGTTCAGATAGATCTACATCGTCTAATTTTGGTTTTGAAGGTATGCAGCATTTAGAGGTAGGTTGTTTCCAGAATAGAACAATCTCAATTGTTCATTTCCCCTAATTGGGTCCAAGGCATTTTCAATTTCTTCAATCCTCTCTTCATTGACGATCTGCATACCGTATAAATTGCATTTATATTCCTTGCCAGAATTGTATCCACTAACAGAGAAAAATATTAGTCCATCATACAAGGTGGTTAAATCCATAGTTGAAATTTTCAAATCCAGAAAATTTTCAAAAAATGTAGAAGAATCTAGTTTTTCTATGCACCTGTTTAAAAGTGTTACACTAATTGAATCAATAGTAGTAGGTACCTTAAAATTTAATCGAATTGTTGTTGGATAGATATCTATTAAATCATCTCTATAATTTCCTTCAAGGCTTACTTCATATTCTTTACTGCAATGCGATAGAATAGATTTGGAGGTTTGATAAGGCCGGTTTACGTTTTGGCAGGGGTTGCGAGATTTATAGTAAGGATTTACGAAATAGGGTTCCAATGCTACGATTCCTGGGTCAAAGAGTTCAAAAGTTGCACCACTGGATAAGATCAAACCCATGTAACCATCCTCAGCCAAAACAACTGTGTCATTTGAGTATAGGTAATCCCCAACTCCAATATCTCTAGTCGAATTGAGTATGGAATTATCTCCTTTTGTAGCCAAAATTCTTGCGAAGGGTTTTTGATTACAAGCCTCCAAAGTCATCATTAAAAGTATGATAATTACAAATTCGCGCATAGTACGTCAATATACAAGTTTCCAAATAATTTAGAATAACGGGATTCTGTGAGGAATTCGTAAAAGCTATCACTTTATGCAATCGCACACTAGCTTTAATCAAGGGAGCATTATCTAAAACACATCCTCTATATCGCTATGAAAGCTTTCACCTTTAAAATAGCTTACATGACGAAAACCAAGGGGTTCTAATTCATCCGAATAGCCAATATTATCCGGACGGAAAGTAATGGTATTTTCACCATTGGTCAGATCAATTAGTGACAGGTGGGTATCAGGTCCAGATAATCCTCTTCCATGCTTATAACAAATCAAAAAGTAATCACCAAGATCAACTGCATATTGCAACTGATAAAATGGACGACCATCAATAATAGTACACCAACTATTAAATGGTTCATTTGCATCTCCAATTTCTTCCCTGAATAGCATTATTTCATTCAACATCCGAACTAATAAACTCTCTGAGAAATAACCATATTCCTTACGAATGCAATCTTCCTGGATAGATCTTATTATCTCGAATACTTTCTCCGGAATTAGGTCTACCTGATAGATTTTTTTATTGTCACTATACATCAAAGATTCACAGGAATCAATAAGAGTAGCCATAGTCTGTTTATAACCTGGCCCCCGTCGGCTAATTATATAAGAACTATTCTCCTCCTCCATCGCTATCAGGCTATCATAGGATATTGTAGAATAATGAGGTTTAGTGTTTCTGCAAGAAGTATGGTAACATAAACATGAGAGGATAAATGTAAATAAGAAGAGGTGTGTCTGAAATCCGGACTTAGTCATGACTACCTTATTAACAAAATCAGTGCCTGAATAGATAAATGTTCTAAAAAAAATCCCGCTGCCGCCAACGGGATTTATGTCCAGATAAAATGATCTAGCGTATTCATGCAACTTGTTTTGGTTCAACATCAGCAGGTGTGACTAAATCGCCATTTTCTGCTTTGACAAACTTCGGTTTGATGAATTGATTTTTCAGTTCCTCACCCGGTGTAAACTGCACCCTGGTTTTACGGATACTGAAAACTGATACATCCTCTGGCTGCTCATGGCCAATACTTGATATGTTCACACTGAACTTACCAAATGGCCCCAAATCGACAGCTCTGCCTTCAAGCAGGTATTCAGGGATCAGCTGAAGAAACGTTTCAATGACTGCATATACATCAGCCACATTCACGGTGCTTCTGGCCCCAATAGCCTTAATAAAGGTTCTCATCTCTACTTTGCGGTCCCTTTCGATGCCCGCGTAGTATTTGTGTTGTCCACCTCCGGGCACTCCCGGCTCGGAACGGCGAACGGTTTTGAATTGAATTGACATGGTTTTACAATTTAAAGTGTGAATAAAATAATTAAAGAAGTGGAGCTCCTGGGGATGGGTAGTGGTCTCGAGATTGGCTACTTTACACCTTATTAATATATACGCCTTAACCCGTTCCTCGTTAAGTTTTAGTTCAAATTTTAACACATTTTAACACACACCGTATACACCCCGTTGTAACCTCACGATTCCGTCGCTTATCAATACCTAAAATAGCGGTCTAATAACCTTGGTTTTTGAATGGTAAAAAGGGTTAAAGGAGCATCAAAACCTGGCAGTAGAAGATGCAAGGCCTTACGCGAGCTCCCGTAAGGCTTCATAGGCCTCGATGGAAGGCCTTACAGAGGCTTGCGTAAGGCCTTATTGAAGGTCGCACAAGGCCTTACGGAAGGTCGTACAAGGCCTTGTAGAAAATGATGGTAAGGCTGGACTTAAAAATATGCATGTTGCAAGGTTTTTTCCTTGATCATGGACAGAGGTAAAAGGGGGATTTCTATCTGATGCCATTTCTACTAAGCTTGTTTAAACAACTACACTACCCGTGTACTGAAAATATTTAAAACCACGGATTCACCAATGACAACTAATAAAGTGAATATAGGGATTGCACAAATACTTTTACCTTCGGTGAAAGCGTAGCTGATAAATGTAACTGTATCCTGTCCGAATTGTCGGACCAATTCGTGTTTATTGCTAACAATCCATTAGTAGATGATCTATCTATAATAGATGATCTAAATCAGTATGAAGAAAAGTAAGGCTAAAAGATTCATTAGTGAATTAGTGGGCTAGAGCTTTCTGCGGATACCTTTGTTTCTTATTCCGTTTCCGGTCGAATCCCAAAAATCAATAGATACCCGATCATCCAGAATTCTCCGATGGTCGCCGGGATAACCAGGAACTCTCTCCACGAACTCCCCACTCCCGAGTAATTGAGCACCACATTCAGCAGGTAGCCTGCCCCACCAAGGATCAGAACTCTTCCAAGCCAAACAGGCATGCGTCTGGAGCTGGTCACGATATATCCCATCGGGATCAGCCAAAGGCCAAAGAACAAACTGCCGACCCCCCAGGCATCTTTGATGAGACCTCTCAAAAGTTCAATGATGATGAGTTTACTCTCCATGCTTTGGGTAGAGTGAGCTGCAATTTCAATCGCTGAGGCCATAGAAATGGCACTGATCATAATGACCACCGCATTTACCATCCCCCAGATACCAAGTGCCCAGGCTGCCCAATCGTTGATACTTTTAAACAATCGATAAAACCATACAGCTGCAAGGGCCTGCGAAACGACAATGCCAAATTCAAACAGCAGTCTCACGCGAGCCAGGGACTCCTTGTCGGTCAGGTTCGCAAGCGTCTTTTCCGATGATTCCGGATCAAATATCTGCGTGTGGTAAATCAGGAATCCTAAAAGACCTGTAACAGCCAGCAGCAAATACCATATTCCTGTAACTCGGGCGGTCCTTACCAATTGGCTTTGTTTGTCATTCATCGTCATAATTAATTGCGGTGATACCCATCAGGGTGAGTTGTACATATTGGTTCGCCAAGATAAAGGGTTTTTGGATACTTCCTTTACTCATTGGCAAGCAATGAATCCATACTGAATAAGCTTAATGTCGGTGTGGTGGGGTAGCTGCTGCCAATCCCCCTCGCCCGGACAAAGGGGGATTAAAAAAGATGACCTATAAAAGTGATTTTATATCATAAGGCAACCCTATGGTGCTATTTAATACACTATCACCACCTACAACCCTCCCAAACCTCAGACCAGACTTAAAAAGTGTATTTCCATGCACTATTCTAGGTTGTTTTACTTGTTTTCTGTATTTTTATCTCCATAAAGAGCCTTATAATGCACCTTGAGCAACTAGTAATCACACTAAAGCAACGCAGGGAAGAACTTGGAGTTACCCAGGAACAACTGGCAGATCTATCTGGTGTCGGCCTGCGTACGCTAAAAGCACTGGAGAGTAAAAAGAGTAATCCAACACTTGAGACCCTCACAAAACTTGCCGATGTGCTGGGTATGGAGTTCAAGTTAGAAGTAAAGAAAGTTGAATCCTAAATATGAGAAGTGCACAAGTACTGTGGAACGATCAATTGGCAGGAACACTTACCCAGGTGGATTCATCATTTTATGAATTTGAATATGTTGATAGCTGGTTAGCAGACAGTACCAAACCAGCGATTAGCCTCACATTTCCAAAAAGTCAAAAGAAATTTCAGTCCGACCATTTGTTTCCCTTCTTTTTCAATATGCTTTCTGAAGGAGTGAACAGAAAGCTACAATGCAGGATGCTCCAGATTGATGAAAAAGATCATTTCAGTTTGTTGCTGGCAACCAGTTCAAAAGATAGCATCGGTGCGGTGAGTGTAGTCCCCATAAATCCTGAAAGTAAATGATGCCTGAGATAAAATATTGCCCGGGGACATTAGCTGAAGGGTTTGATACTTATAGCCAGGCTTGTCTGCGAAGATTATTTAATGGTAAGAGGGTTAGTCACATCCTGCCTTACAATACACCGGAAGAAAGTGATGAGGATGCAGGCAAATTCCTGGATAACCGCAAGCGACTATCCATTTCCGGAGTCCAGGAAAAGGTTTCATTGATTCTTGAAAAGAACAAGCTACACCTGACAGAGGAAGGTGAGCAGGGCACTTACATACTTAAGCCTATTCCAAGAGATTTAAAAAAAGTGAGATTGGTTCCAGCCAACGAGCAGCTGACAATGCAAATAGCCAGACAGGTCTATGGAATCAATACAGCCGAAAATGGTTTAATATTTTTCAGAGATGGATCCCCAGCTTATATCACCAAACGTTTCGATATCCGAGATAACAACTCCAAATGGGGAAAAGAAGACTTTGCTTCCCTGGCAGGCAAAACAAGTGAGAATTCCGGCGCAAATTATAAGTACGGATACAGCTATGAAGAAATGGCTCATCTGATTCAGAAATATGTGCCTGCTTCTATCATTGAAATGGAAAAGTTTTTCAAGCTAGTCGTATTCAATTATCTCTTTTCAAATGGGGATGCACATCTAAAAAACTTTGCTTTGCTGCAAACTTCCAGTGGGGATCATATCCTAAGCCCGGCCTATGACCTGATTAATACACGCATCCACATTGATGATAGAGATTTTGCCCTGGATGAAGGTTTATTCATGGATGATTACATGTCCGATCACATGAAAGTCAATGGTTGGGCTGGTTTACAAGATTTTCAGGAGTTTGCCAGAAGGATTGGAATAGGTGAAAGAAGAATTGATCTCTTATTGAAGCCTTTTATCGAAAAACAGGCGCTTGTTGAGGAATTAATCCATCGGTCATTTCTTGATGAACCAACAAAAAAAGCTTATTTGCTCCTTTACCAAACAAAGAGAAATCGGCTGGCTAATAAGACCTGATTTTTCCATAACAGTTTTTTAAATCTTTTCCGTCTGGTGAGGATCCCCTACTGCGGACAGGCACCAGCCGGGGTATTGGGGTCCACCTACGTAGAGTTTTAGGTAAAGGGTAATATCTATATGAAATCATTTATTCTAAGCTTGCTTAATGCCTAATTAAGCTTAATGTCGGTGTTTTCACAGTGACAACACCGACCCAAAGCTGTAATATTTTTGCCACGAATTAACTAATGAAAACCTAATAAATTGAAAGAAGATATTGCACAAATACTTTCACCTTCGGCGAAAGCGTATCTGAGAAATGCAAACATATCCTGTCCGACTTGTCGGACTAATTCGTGGATATTGCTAAAAATCCATTTGTAGCTGATCTACATATAATCTATGATTTAGATTAGTATGAAGAAAGGTAAGACCGAAAAAATTTTATTAGTGAATTCGAGGCTAACACTCCATGGCCAGACAGACACCGACCCAAAGTTGCAATTGCCTCGTTCTGAATTTGTATTCGGGTAGGTAGGCATTTAGGATGACTGACTATAGAAGCAGTCCCCCTTTAAAAAGGGGGACATAGGGGGAATAAAAGACGTCATCCCTCAAACGGCCCGTCATACCCTGTAAGCGCCTCCCGGATCCAGTCGGCCATGGGGATGGTCTTGCGGTTGACCGGGTCGAACATGACCTGGGCCGTGCTGCCTGTCGCGTGAAGAATCTCTTCATCACCTTTTTCGGTGGTGATGGCATACTCCAGACCAAAACTCTTGGTGCCAATCCGGGAGGTGCGGACATGTACTTTGGGTACTACATGAGTAAGCATCAACTCTTTTTTGAAATCCACCTGAACACTGGCTATGAGGAAGATGTGTTGCTTCCAGTCCCAATCCGGGCAAACCTCACCAATGTAGGCGCCACGTGCCATCTCAAAATAAGTCACAAAAACAGCGTTATTGACATGGCCAAGCGGGTCGAGGTCCTGCCAGCGAATATGTACGGGTATCGAAAATTTAAATCCTTCCATTGGTTTGGTTCTTCCTGAGCAACAATATAAAAAAAGCCTGACTCTATGGAATGCTGACTATAATGTTTTTTCACTGGTGTATTGTAAAAATGATTCATTTGCTACTCCAGCGCCCGTCATTATTCAACTATCATTAGATGCATTTTACTGACATTAATCACCGCCCTCTTTGACCCTCATCATGATGCCACGGAAAGCCGTGCCGTAAATTGCAACCCGATAAAAAAGCTAATACTCACCATGTTCAAACCAATAAATACGAACGTTAATATAGTACCATCATTGTCATAGAAATCATTTGCAATATCACCTGTACAGTTATATTTTACCAAAACAATAATTCAACTTCCACCTAATGGCCAAATCCGTTTATATAACCACTGCTGAACCACATTGTGGCAAGTCCCTGATCTGCCTGGGAATCATTGATTATGTATTGAGAAGGACCCGAAAAGTCACTTACTTCAAACCTATCATCTACAACAACAAGAAAAATAAGAAGGATAGAAATATCAACTTGCTCATAGAGCATTTCGGTCTTGATCAGCAATATGAAGAAGCTTATGCATTTAGTCTGGAGGAGGCTCAATCCCTGATTTCTTCGGGGCAAACAAATAAGCTACTTGACCGGATCATCCAAAAATATAAGGTACTCGAGAAGAAAAGCGATTTTGTGCTTATTGAGGGCACTGATTTTGTCGCTGAGGGCAGTGCCTTTGAAGTAGGCATCAATATTCATGTGGCTAAGAATCTTGGGAGCCCTGTTTTACTCATTGGCAGGGGTGATCTGGGCAGATCGATCCAGGAAGTTTTGAGCCCACTTCAGTTGGCCATTGAAAGCTATCACGAACAGGATTATGATATTGTAGGTGTGATCATAAATCGAGCAGAGAATGAAAAAAGAGACGAGCTGCTGGAAGCCATGAAGAAGGAACTCAAATCGGACAACCTGTTTTTATCAGCTATCCCAACAAACCTCCTGCTAAAAAGCCCAACTGTTCGTGAAATCGCAGAACACCTGGATGCCGAAGTGCTATATGGTAAGGATAAACTCGAAAACCAGGTCTACCGCTATTCAGTAGCTGCGATGCAATTGCAAAACTACCTGCCGAAGCTGGTTGATAATTGCATGGTTGTCACACCAGGGGATCGGGGTGAAATCATCCTGGGTACCCTTGAGGCCAATCTGTCCAACAATTATCCCACGGTATCAGCTATCGTACTTACTGCGGGTCTCAAGCCTGATCCGGCAATCAAAAAACTACTGGATGGTAGTCAGCATCTGATCCCGATACTTTCTACCCAAGCCAACACCTTTATTACTGCCACTAAACTTGACAACATCCAATCTTATACCACGGTAGAAAGTAAAAACAAGATCATCGAGAGTTTAAAGCTGTTTGAAAAGTACGTGGATATGAATGAGCTGGAGGCACGAACCTCAAGAGTAACAACTCGAGGAATGACTCCCCGTATGTTTCAATATCAACTGACACAAAAAGCACGATCGATCCCAAGACATATTGTGTTGCCGGAGGGTGTGGATGATAGGATCCTAAAAGCTGCGGAGATCCTGGTCAGCCAGGATATTGTAAAATTGACATTGCTGGGAGATCGTCAAGAGATCGAACAGAAGATACATCGTTTTGGCCTTGATTTTCCAGAAGGAAAAATTGACATCATCAATCCTGCTGAATCTCCCACTTTCAATGCATATGTAGAAACCTTATATCAGCTAAGAAAGGAGAAGGGAACCACCTATGACCAGGCTCGGGAAGCAATGATGGATGTGTCCTACTTTGGGACCATGATGGTCTACCAGGGTGATGCCGATGGGATGGTTTCCGGGGCGCAACACACCACACAGCACACCATCAGACCAGCCTTACAATTTATCAAAACAAAAAAAGGCTACTCGATTGTTTCTTCCGTATTCTTCATGTGTCTCGACGACCGGGTGCTGGTGTATGCAGACTGTGCCATAAACCCGAACCCAACTGCTGATGAACTAGCAGAGATTGCCTGGAGCTCTGCCGAAACTGCTCGGGCATTCGGTATAGACCCTAGGGTGGCCATGCTCTCCTACTCATCCGGCGAGTCTGGCAAAGGGGAAGATGTGGAGAAAGTTCGGAAAGCAACGTCAATCGTCAAAGCCAGGAAGCCGGACTTCAAAATAGAAGGCCCTATCCAATATGATGCTGCAGTTGACCTTGAAGTAGGGGCCAAAAAGATCCCCGGATCAGAGGTGGCTGGTAAAGCCTCAGTCCTGATCTTTCCGGACCTCAATACTGGAAACAACACTTATAAAGCGGTGCAACGCGAGACAGGAGCTGTCGCCATCGGCCCGGTCCTCCAGGGGCTAAACAAGCCCGTCAACGACCTTAGCAGGGGCTGTACAGTAACTGATATCGTCAATACAGTAATCATCACCGCCATACAGGCTCAGGAACAGTAGCAGCAATGAAGATCTTAGTACTAAATTCAGGAAGCTCGTCTATCAAGTATCAACTCTTTGAAAAACCCGAAAATAAGGTATTACTATCGGGGATCATAGAAAGAATAGGTGAGGAAAACAGCCAGGTTAGCCATAAGTTTCACAATGAAGACGGGACGTATAAAAAGCTGGAGATCCAGGAGCCGATCAGCGACCATGAAAAAGGATTGAAACAAATCGTGTCCCTGCAAATGGATCCCGAATACGGAGCCATCGATAGTGCGGATGAAATCGTAGCTGTAGGTCACCGGGTAGTACATGGGGGCGAGGAATTCTCTACTCCAACCCTGATAAATGAGGCGGTATTGCAAAAGCTTCATAAGCTGTCTTACCTGGCACCTTTACATAACCCTCACAACCTGAAAGGTATTGAAGTGGCAACCAAAATATTCAAGGGGGCCAGCCAGGTAGCCGTCTTCGACACATCGTTTCATCAGACCATGCCAAAACACGCCTATCGCTTTCCAATCCCTGAATCCTTTTACTTGGAACATGGGTTAAGGGCTTTTGGCTTCCATGGCACCTCACATCAATTTGTATCACAGCAGGCTGCATCATATCTTGGAATTCCAATCGACCATTTCAATACCATCACCATCCATTTAGGCAACGGATGTAGCATGGCGGCCATACAGGGAGGCAAATGTGTCGATACTTCGATGGGACTGACACCGCTGGGCGGCCTGATGATGGGTACCCGCAGCGGAGATATAGATCCCTCTTTGATCCTCTTCCTCGCACAAAATCTTTCTATGTCAGTTAGTGAAATTGACAGACTCCTGAATAAGGAAAGTGGTTTAAAAGGACTGACAGGAGATAACGACCTCAGAAATATCCTGTTAAGGTATGAAAAGGGTGATTCTGCAGCAGAATTGGCCATTGAAATGTATGTTTACAGGATCAGGAAATATGTGGGCGCTTATGCGGCCATACTTGGCCGGTTGGATGCCCTGATCTTTACGGCCGGAGTAGGTGAAAACAGCTCATTTATCAGGGAGAAAGTATGTGAGAACCTCAACATACTGGGAGTTGAACTGGATGAAGGATTAAACAATGAAAAAACGAGTGGCATCAAAGAAATTCAAAGCCAGGGGGCCTCAACCAGGGTTATGATTGTGCCCACAAATGAGGAGCTTCAAATCGTCAACCAGGTATTTGACTTAATAGGAGACTAAGCGGTAGCCTCTGAGAATCGGTAACAACCTGATGGACAGAGATCGGGTCGTATCAACATCACAATGGATTTATGATTTAAAACGCCTCCATCGCCAACTCCCTGTTGAGGGCAGCACCGGCTATATTTCCACTGGATACAGCCTGCGCCACAGCCCTGAACTGGATGATACTGTCTCCACAAGCATAAACACCTGGCACAGTGGTGGCATTGAGCATGTCCACCTTAAGAAGGCCCTGCTCAGTCAACTCGCAGCCCAGTGAGGCCGGTATGTCGGTACTCTGCTCGAAGGGCACGGGTGCATACAGGGCATCCAGCTTAACTTTTTTTCCTGCTTTCAGGATCACCTCTCTCATATATCCATCCTGATGAACAATCTCACTAATTGATGATTCTATTATTTCGATCCCTTTTTGCTTCATCTTTTTGAGAAAATCAGGATCTACATCATGCTTGCCCTGTGTAAAAAATACGACATCTTTTGAGAGATTGAATATCAAGGGAACAAAATGTGTGGCATGCTCGCCTTTTGTCATGATACCCGTCAGCTTCGACCTATTTTCATATCCGTGACAGTATGGGCAGTGTATCACAGAAATGCCCCAGCATTCGGAAAACCCTTTGATATCTGGCATAAGATCTTTAACTCCGGTTGCAAACATCAGTTTCTTCGCCCGTACAGCCTCACCATCCCTGGTGTCCATTTCAAAACCACCCTCAACCTTCCTTCCCTTGCTTGCGAGTCCGTTCAGGAATTGTACCGTCTCGTATTGTTCTACCTGCTGCCTGGCAAGGGCAGATATCTCGGCTGGTGTCTTCCCATCCTGTGTGAGAAAATTGTGTGAATGAGGTGTCTGGCGATTACAGGGCTCACCACTGTCGATCACCAGTACATCCCTGAGAGACCGACCAAGAACCATGGCTGCGGAAAGGCCAGCATAGCTCCCTCCTATGATGATCACATCGTAAAAATGCTTTTGCATATTGTATTGAATCTGAGTTGCTAAGCTAATCAATACGGATACTAATGCAACTATGTTGCATATAAGAAATTTAAATTACCAGCGAGGGATTCAGGGCTTGTTCACGTCTATACAGTCAAATAATTCTTGAACTTACAAATGAATATTAGGATATGAAGAAGTTTTGGATAGGTGGTATAATGTTCGGGTTGACACTCATCTGGGGTTGTGACAACGAATCGGACGAGGTAACAGAGGCAGTGGATGACGAACAGGAAGAAAGTACGGATAGGGAAACGTATTTCCTGGTGGCAGATCAAAGTAACAACGAGGCGCATCTCATTGATTACGATGGCGTGGAACTATTTAATTGGGATTTAAATGGGTCCATTGGAAACGATATCAACCTGATGTCTGATGGTAGTTTGATTGTATGTCTCAAAGCAAACAACGCTGCTGTAACCGAGGGTGGCTATGGCGGTATATTTAGAAAGATCAATGCTGACCAGACCATAGACTGGGAAGTGACTTACTCCAGCTCGAGCTATACAGCACATCATGATGTGGAATATTTGTCGAATGGCAACATCATTTTCCTGGCATGGGAAATAAGTTCCAATGATGAGGCTGTGGAAGAAGGATATGCAGGCAGAGGCGAAATTTATCCTGAAACCATTATTGAAATGAATCCACTGACAGAGGAAATTGTGTGGAAGTGGGATGTGATGGATCACCTGGTCCAGGATCATGACGACACCAAAGCTAATTATGGTGTGGTGGCAGACAACCCCAACAAAGTAGATCTAAACTATACGTATAGTTCACGTGATGACGGTGACCTTTTCCACTTTAACGGACTCACAGTCGACGAAGAAAATGACCTGATCTATGTTACAGTAAACTTTTACAGTGAAGTCTGGGTGATTGATCATAGCACCACTACGGAGGAAGCCAGCTCAGATACCGGTGGCACCTATGACAAAGGTGGTGACCTGGTTTACCGGTTTGGCAATCCGGAAGCTTATGACAATGTGGGAGATGTCACCTTAAACAGGGTTCACTATCCAAACCTACTGGAAAGTGGTAATATGCTGGTCTATGCAAATGAGAAATATGACAGCCAGTCCGAGGTAGTGGAGTTCGCATTGACCCCACCCTATACTTTGGTGGCCGGCCAGGACAATGAGCCAGAGGTAGTATGGTCTTTCACTGATAGCAGGATGTATTCTTCCGGCCTATCCGGTGCGGAGAGAATGGACAATGGAAACACCCTGATCACAGAAGGCAGAGATGGAACACTCTGGGAGGTAACTGAGGACGGATCCATTGAATGGTTGTATAAAACCAATTATTCCACAATCTGGAGGACTTACGTAGTCTATTCCGATGATCCGGCGCTGGAAGCACTTGGTCTTTAAAAAAATAAACTGAATCAAGGCGAGGGATAGCTCAATTGATGACGTCTATAAGTACGAAAGACATTATTGAATCATAACACCTTTAGCAAGTATTTAAGGTTGCTGAATTCATGGCGGTTTAGTGAAGTTGGTTCAATATGTGAGGTGGGTTCCACAGCCATGTGGACCCACCTCTTTTTTCTTCCCTACATAATTGCACTCGGGACTCTTACTGGTTGGCTGAATAAACATTTTATCAGCTTTCAGGTTTTTTTTTAAAAATAAGCGTCTGGCGAGGGGATATTCAATAACCTGCGTCTAAGGAACAAATGAGTTTTTAGAACTCAATTTTTGGTCATGGCCTTTTATATGTTTTGGGTTAGCGGTCATGGCTGTTTAGTGGGGTTGATTCACAAGTGAGATGGGCCTGCAGGCCCATCTCTTTTTCTTAAAACATGACATGTAAATGGAAGGCGGTTAATTGATGAAATGCCCTCCCGGCAACCTATTACTGTGCCAATGCTGAATCTACTTTCTGAACCATAGCAGAGCTCCTGATTGAATCCAATGCTGATTTCAAAAGATCGGTAAACACTGAGGATGACAGATCCTGATTGGAAAGAATCTCCGCGATCTTGCCAGGCGTTTCTTCGTCGAATGGCTCTGATAATATTGGCTGTGCGAATTTGGCCATGGCAATCTCAATCTGGCTATAGGAGAGATTATCGGCTTTTACCCATCCACTCTTAAACCATTTTTCACCGGTTGGTCGTCCCTTCACTTCCGCCCAGGTATCCTGGATCTGAGTAACGGCGACAATATCCATTTTAAAAAACTTATCATCTGTCTTTGTGAGCAGGTCCGGACGCTTGTAAATATTGGTTTCCGCCACAAATACTGCAGGCTCGGCCTCCGGCGCAACGAATTCTGAACGTACCCAGCCTTCGGTACCATCATTCAAACGAACATTCAGAAAGACTTTGTCATCAGCGCTGGTTTCCTCTACGCCTAAATAGGTAAGCTTTTCACCCAGGCTGAGTGAGGTGACATATTCACCTTTGTCGGAGGCTGTTTCACGAATAGAGATCTTGTCCCAGATGACACTTGGCGAAGCGGGTAGTCACAGCAGAAAAGCCACAATACCTGATGAAAAGATCGAGGCCCTGGTAAATGGAATACGAACAGGTGATACTGGCAACAAATTGCTAACAGTCCATGCCAATTTCAAACGAGGAACCAGTATTTCAAATCACGCAGACCTGGTTGATTTCAACAACTGGCAAACGAGTCAATGGTGCTGTATTGATGATCTCCCAAGAAAGGATGACCGTTCCTGGACGGTCTGGGAAGCCATCCAGTTTGATTATAACCAAATGTACGATGGTCTTCCAAAGCCAACACTAGACTCAGAGGCATGGTATGAAAACAACAAGGATTTCTGCGATGCCAAACCCTTCAATATCAGGCGGAGGGCTTACTTCACCATTTTTGCTGGTGCCTTTGGACACACTTACGGTGCAGGAGGAATTTGGGATGGTCTTACCTCCCCGGAAGGTTGCAGTGGTAATGCACTGAAAGCCATAGACTATGAGGGTGCGATGCACATAGGCTTTCTGAGCAACTTTTTACACAAGCTTGGCCATGACTTTTTGAAGCTTCAACCAGATCAGAACCTGATACTTTCTGATAATTCCAAAGATTATGATTACCATATTCAGGCTTCAATTTCTAATGACAATCGTTTTGCACTGGTATATTCAGCCAATGACAATCCTTTTACGGTCGATCTGTCTAAAGTTAAAGTGGACTCCATTTCCCCTGTATGGTTCAATCCCCGAACCAATACCTACCAGAACTCCAAACTGAAGCTATCTACTGGTAAGTCATACAAGTTTGACCCACCAGGAAAATCAGGGCCCGGAAATGATTGGGTATTGATATTGGGAAACAAAGCGTTTGTGAGCAAGTACTTAAGACGCTGAACCTATTCTTTTCTCACCAATGGACTGTTGAGCATGCTTTCCCAGGTTTGAGTGAAGCTCTTTTCTGTCTCCAGTAAATGTGCGATGACCTCAAACAATTTCTGATCATAGAAACAGGCAAACTCAAACTGAGGTAAGGATTCTTCCGGATCATAGAGTTTTCCTGTCTGATATTTCTCGATGCCAGCAGCTGCTCGTTTTCTATCCAGCTCTACAGTGGTGTTTACCCATTCCTTGTGTTGCTTTTCACCAAGCGCATAAGGCACCACATAATCAACAGACTTTTTGATACTGCCCCCATTTTCGGATACGTACTCATAGAGATGGAACCTGGTATCGAAAATTGACAGGTTGATACAAAGTGTCAGTAAGCTTCGCAAACCACTATTGTGATAATGTAAGGCATCCCTTGACCTTAGGTCATTTGAGGTTCCATCAGGGTACAATGACGAATTGATAAATTCTTTAGTCCACAAAACGGCAGTGTCAATCTTGGACTGATTTCCAGTAATACCACCAACCAATCCAATGATTTTTATCCGTTTCACCTGCCAGTTATTATTTGGTGTATGAGTGCGCTCAAGTTGATGATTGGCAATATCCATCATCCAATTTTCTACCAACTGCTGCTCCTCTTCTGAAAACAACTCTTCATACAGATAGTAGCCCCAGAACAAAGTCACAAATTTATTTTCATTGATTGTGTTACCATCAGGGAAGTATGTTTTAGCCCAGGACATCACAAACTCCTTGATTTTAGCTCCATACTTTGGGTTTGTGTCACCGTAAGCAGCGTAGTAGAGTGTGTTGATTTTAGCCATATCGCTCAGACTTATCTCAGTCTTGATCCTGGCAGGATCAGTATCCAGCATGCCTTCATAATTCAGTACCTCCAGTGGCAATGGCTTATCATCCAAATAGTTTTTTGCTTCTTGCAAGATGGGCTCAAAAAGCTTTTGTGCATTCTGATCCTTTTTCAATAATGCTTTTAGGTTTTGCTGATCCTGAGCACTCAGAATGATGGAGTTCGTGCTTAAAGGGATAATGTCCTGGGCATTTAAAAGAATGGCGTTTAAAAAGAAGAGGATTATTACTGGGGCTTTCATCCTATAATATTACGAAATATTCGGACGGTCCGAGTGTCCGAAAGTCAGAATATCGGATCATCGTTCACTCAATATCCTTCAGGAAATGGACGACCTCTTCCTCTTCCCAAAAGCCGACATTTTTATGGAACTTTCTTGACTGAGTGTCGGTCAGCCAGGTATCGGATCCCATTTGGATACATCCGTTTTCTTTGGCCCACCGCTCTCCCAGCTCAATAAACTTTCTGGCAATACCTGACTTACGGTAATCTGTTTCTACAAAAATCCCTTCCAGATATCCAGTTGGTGATTGTTTTGCACCCTCAACATATTCTTTCCTGATCGTGAAGATCGCAAAACCGACCTGCTTCTCTTTATGCCTGGCAATGTAGATCTTTTGAGCTCCCCAGGAAGGAGCTTCCTCCAGGAGCTTCTTCAGTTCAGCTTCATCAAAGTCTTTCCAAAGCTTAAGACCCATCCACAGCAGGGCATCAAAATCCGAATCCTGAAACTCAGTATAGTCGATTGGTGCTTCCATGTTGTTTGATTCACATATGTAATATAAACATTATTGATGGCGGTCTCATCCAGGGAGGCAATTAAACTCACCAGGAGTATTCATTAGGAGTATTACTTTCGCATGCAAAAGCACACAATCAAACATGAAAATCAGAAGAGCTACAAGTGTAGACTATGACCAGGTGTGGGACATATTTTCTGCCGTTATCAAAACGGGAGATACGTACGTATTTCATCCCCGCACGCCAAGAAAGGACCTGGAAAAACACTGGTTTGCTGACTACATGACCACTTTTGTTGCCGAAGAGGAGGGACAGATCCTGGGCACCTACATCATCAAACCCAACCAGATAGATCTGGGAAGTCATATTGCCAATTGCAGCTATATGGTGAGCCCAAAAGCACAGGGAAACGGGATCGGACGTACGCTTTGCGAACACTCCATCCACTATGCAAGGGTAAATGGCTATGTTGGCATCCAGTTCAATATTGTGGTAAGCACCAATGAGCGTGCCGTAGAACTCTGGAAAAAGTTTGGGTTTCGTATCATCGGGACAACGCCCAAAGGGTTTAGACACTCCGAACTTGGCCTGGTAGATACCTACATCATGTACCTGGCATTGTAGACCTCTTTGGTCCATCCCCATACTACATTAATGCAACCGATGTAGCCTCACTCCAACTACCCCAAACCAAATAAAAAGAGTGAGTAAAAGCAATCGTTGCCACATGCCATTGTGAGTAGAGGCTTCAAAAGAATTGATCATAGCCGCTAAAAATCCAGTGGAAGCGATAAAAGTAAGAAATGAGTATATCCAGACAGGTTTCCAGTCGGCTTGGCTCCTGAAAGAAATACTTAAAATTCCGGTTCCAATAATCGCGGAAAAGAAGGCAACAGCAGATACCTGATTGTGGGTATTATTCTCATTTGATCCCACATCAGGACATCCGGCATCACAGGAAAATAGTCCGGCAAGTAACACACCAAGCCCAAATACCAGAATGAGCAAAGAACCAAAACGAAAACTGATCCCTTTCGGCAAAAGAGAAAATAACGAAATACCAAAGCCAACCATCAGCAGCCCAAAAGGCAAAAAGCCTGAGAGGTTCATTAAAATTGCATAAGATGTATTAGTAGCTCCCAGTTCGCTGATAAACTGTGAAACATGGTTATAGTCACTTCTTAAACTGGCATTAATGAGCGTAGCCAATACAAAAATCAGTGGACCAAACAATCCACCTAGCGCCAGGTTTTTCAGGTTGGTACGTTTCATGGTTCCGGTTAATGATCGTTTTGAATCCTCTTTAATGTCGTGAGGCTATTCTAATGTACGATTTTACTAGACACAGCGCAACCACCCAACAACGTGTGTTGCTACCATTCTATAGGTATTTTTCAAAATCAGGTTAATTTCTTTATAGGCAGTGGTGAGAGGCATCGATTGAGGAAATGAACACATCATTTGTCTTCAGGGAGCGCCTCAAACTCCTGTTGTTTGCTGGCAAACCATTCCTGCATGGCTTCAGGGTCTTGCATCAGCCCCTGCATAGCCTCCATAGCCTTCAGGTGTGCATCGTCACCCAGCTGAAACATTTTGGTCCCGTGTTTCCGGCTCATCTCGGCCATTTCCTCGAAGGTTTTTGCATGAAACTGGTGGTCGCATGCTCCTCCCAATTGTTTACATGTCATTGTTTTCATCATCTTACGGTTTAAATGTGAACGATTTTTAGATTACCCTTTCATACCCCTGAAGCTTTATCAGCTACCAGCGTAGCTGATCGAAGCCTGCATCCCATCTAAATATAATAAAAAACGACCTATTTAGTGGTGTTATTTGGCCTCTAAATGAGGGTAAAAGCGTTTAAAAGGTGAAATTAGACAGGAAATATTACTTCCTCCATTTGGTTGGATTGGGCTTTTACAAAACTTGATGTGAACAATTGCCTTTCACTTCTTATGGATCACATAAGACCTGATGTTTTTGACTTTTGAACTTCCCGCGGAAGTGAATTCATAGAAATCGGCAAAACCAAAAACACTCCCATCTTCCATGGTCATCTCACCATTGACTGCGGCTTCTTTTCCGTGGGTGAGGATGGAATAGATTGTCAGCTCCGCTGCCTTGTTGCCCATCATTTCTTTCAGCGCTGCCGCAAAAGGTCCCTTTCCTTTAATGGGTTTATCCCCCACCAGTGTCCAGACAACATTTTCGTCCATGTACTCCATCGCTTTTTCCAGGTCATAGGAAACAAAGTAGATGGTAAGGTCTCTGATGAGCTCCTTCTTTGGGGCATTACCACAATCAGTTTGGATATTCAGCTTCATGCTCTGCATCAATTCCTTAAGATCTTCTCCATAGCCTTCCCTCTGGCCAGTTCATCCACCAGCTTATCCAGGTACCGGATCTTTTGCATGAGTGGGTCTTCGATCTCTTCTACACGATAGCCACAGATCACACCGGTGATTTTGGATACGTTGGGATTTAGCTTTGCCTGATCAAAAAAGTTTTCGAAATCTGTTTTCTGATCAATATGTTGCTGAAGCACTTTCCGATCATATCCAGTCAGCCATTCGATGATCACATCAACTTCTTCTTTAGTACGGCCCTTCTTTTCCGCTTTTTCCACATAATGCGGATAAACGCTGGCGAATGAGGTGGTGAATATTCTATGTTTTGCCAATTTGGTTATTGATTTATGGATCTATAAAGCTAAAGACTTATGTATTTAAAATCCAGGATTCATTGAGGCCATGGAGAGAGATTCTTCACCCTATCCCACTTGCCCCTTTGTGCATGGGATTTATAAATGATGCCATTTCTTCTAAGCTTGCTTAATTCTCAACTACACTACCGGTGTATTGAAAATAACCATTAAATTGATAACTTTTTCGAAATGACTATAGGAGTAATCCCCCTTTAAAAAGGGGGACAAAGGGGGATTAATATGTACTACCTACCCTACAATAAGAACCTAAAACATCTCTCGAGAGTGTTACGCAAAAACAGTACGCTTTCGGAG
>MDTD01024309.1_pt1 | contig 86939 bp, 80 predicted proteins | sample 811221 | NCBI WGS metagenome assembly MDTD01 (sample SAMN05326646, study PRJNA326480) | marine metagenome | isolation source: seawater | place: Pacific Ocean: South West | collected 2011
AAACTCATAAGAGAGAAAATTGATCAAAGAGTGAAGAAAGTTCTTGATCATGGGCAGTATATCATGGGGCCTGAAATAGATGAGCTTGAAGAGAAACTATCCGATTATGTAAATGTTAAACATTGCATTTCCTGTTCTTCTGGAACAGACGCTCTTTTAATTCCCTTAATGGCAATGAGAATAGGTCCAGGAGATGCGGTTATAACTACTCCATTTACCTATATAGCTACCGCTGAAGTTATCGCCTTAGTAGGAGCAACCCCTATTTTTTGCGATATTTATGATAGAACTTTTAATATTAATCCCGAACGACTCCAAAAAGCATTTGATTTCGCTTTATCAAGAAATCTTAAACCAAAAGCAATAATTCCTGTTGATTTATTTGGATTACCAGCAAGATATAGATTAATTGAGAAGTTTGCAAAAAAAAATAATATGATGGTTATTGAGGATGCAGCGCAAGGCTTTGGAGGCAAGATTAATGATAGAATAGCTGGATCTTTTGGGGATGTTGCTGCAACATCTTTTTTTCCGGCTAAGCCATTAGGGTGCTATGGTGATGGTGGTGCAATATTTACAAATAATGATGAATTAGCTCTTAAAATGAAGTCAATAAGAGTTCACGGGGGTGGAAAAGATAAATATGAAAACATGCTAATCGGAATTAATGGTAGACTAGATTCTATTCAAGCTGCAGTTTTACTAGAAAAAATCAAAATTTTTGATTATGAAATGAATTCTCGAAATAAAGCAGCTCAATACTATACACAAAACATAAACAAAAAGTTTACTCCTCCTCATGTACCTAGTAAATATAATTCATCTTGGGCTCAATTTTCTATAATATTGCCAGAAGAGCTCAGTAGAGATAAATTGATTGATAAATTAAGGATTAATGGTGTACCATCTATGGTCTATTATAAAATACCTGTCCACCTGCAGAAGGGTTATTCTAAATATGGCAATAAAATTGGTGATTTTGTTATTTCTGAGAACATTTCAAAAAAAATACTATCGCTTCCAATGCACCCCTATTTAAATGTAAGTGATCAAGATAGAATCTTAAGTATTTTAGAAAATTCGATTTAAGGTTTATTTAATCCTTGATTAGCAACTATAGCTGCTTTTTTACTGACTTCATCTGAGCCTCCAAGATATCTGTCATCGATCAACTCAAATTTTTGATTAAATTCAAAAACGTATGGACATCCAGTAGGTATGTTTAGCTTAACAATATCCTTGTTTGATATTTTTTTTAACATTTTAACAATAGCTCTGAGTGAGTTGCCATGTGCTACTATAAATATATTTTTACCAATTTTTAATTGTGGCAATATTTGGTTAACCCATAATGGTTTAACCCTCTTGAGTGTATCTTTTAATGATTCAGAGTTTGGAAGTTGGTCTACGTTCAAGTCTTTATACAACAAATCATACTTTGGATGACGTTTATCATCTTCATTTAATGGTGGGGGTGGAGTATCATAGCTTCTTCTCCAAATAAGAACCTGTTCGTCACCATATTTCTTTGCTGTTTCCTTTTTATTCAAACCTTGAAGATTGCCATAATGACGCTCGTTTAATCGCCAATCATAAACTACCTTAAAATTATCACAATTAAGCTGTTTTAAGCATATTTTGCTCGTATTTTTTGCTCTTTTGAGGTAGGATACATAAACTGCATTAATATCTATACCCTCTCTGAGCAGCAACATCCCAGCTTTTTTTGCTTCTATTTTTCCATTTTCTGTTAAATTTACATCGGTCCACCCTGTGAAACGATTTTCAAGGTTCCACTTACTTTCGCCATGACGCAATAATATAAGCTTGCTAAACATTCTAGATTAAGAACTTAATTTATTTTAAGCCCTAATCGCTCTTGTTTGTAGTTTTTATTTTGTATTTTTCTCCACCATTTTTCATTTTCAATATACCAGTCAACAGTTTTTTCAATTCCTGTTTCGAAAGTCTGTTCTGGTTTCCAATTTAAAGTCTTTGCAATTTTTGCTGAATCAATTGCGTATCTATAATCATGTCCAGGTCTATCTTCAACAAACTTGATTAAATCTTTGTAAGACTTGTTGTCTTTTCTAGGTTTTTTTCGATCAAATATATTGCATATCTTTTTAACAATTTCAATATTTGTAAGTTCGTTATTTCCTCCAATACAATAAGTTTCACCTGGTAGCCCATTAAACAACGTTTCTCTTAAAGCAGAACAATGATCGCTAACATAAAGCCAATCTCTTATATTTAAGCCATCTCCATAAATTGGTAAATCTTTTTCGTCAAAACAATTAGCGATAATAAGAGGAATTAGTTTTTCAGGAAATTGATAAGGACCATAATTATTAGAGCAATTAGTTATAATGGTTGGTAGTCCATAAGTATGATTCCAGGATCTTACTAAATGATCTGAAGAAGCTTTTGAAGCAGAATATGGTGATTTTGGATTATAATTTGTTTCTTCATTAAAAAAACCACTTTTACCTAAAGATCCAAAAACTTCATCTGTACTAATATGTAAAAATTTAAATTTTTTATCTTTTATTTTATTATAATACTCTAGAGAGGTAGAAAGCATATTCATTGAACCAACGATATTAGTTTTAATAAACATACTTGGAGAATCAATCGATCTATCTACATGCGATTCAGCAGCAAAATGAATAATATAGTCAGGCATAAAACTAAATATTGCTGTTGATAAAGCTTTTTTGTCGCAAATATCACCCTTAAAAAAAGAATAGGATTTATTTTCTTCGAATCGTTTTAAATTATCAGGGTTTCCCGAATATGTAAGTTTATCATAGTTTAGGATTTCAGCTTCTTTTAAATCTAAAATTTCACCAATAAAATTGCTTCCTATGAATCCAGATCCTCCAGTGACAAATATTTTATTTTTTTTAATCATAAACTAAAAAGCCCTTATGGCTATATTTTTTATTAAGATAGCTAAATTATACATTTTATATTTATAATTAATTACTTTTGTTTATTAAATGTGAATATTTCATGTAATTATGTGTATATTTTGTTTATATTTTATTAATTAATATGTTAAAAACCTTTATCAATAAGAACAAATCAGGCAATTAATGAAAAAAATGAAATTTCAATTATATTTTCTCATAACCCTCAGCCTTTTTTTATCACAAGCTAGCACCCAATCATTGCAGGACCTTGGAAAAATGAAGGCTGAGTATGAAAAACTTAGAAATTCTCAGTCGACTTTAAATCCCCAAATTAACAATGAAGCATCAGCTACTGGAAATAATTTACCAAATGAAATTGATATTATACCATTTAAAGATTTTAAACTCGTTAATGATTCGCTCGTCAGGATTAATAAATTTTTTGGATATAATTATTTTACGAATAGAGACACAATTTCATTTTATGGTAATTTACCGCCACCTAAAAATTATATGCTTGGACCTGGTGATGAGGTAATTATTACATTGTGGGGAGAAACACAACTTAGGCAGTCGTACACAATATCACGAAACGGAGATATTTATGATGATAAAGTAGGCTTGCTATCACTGACAGGAAAAAATATTGATGAAGCAAAAAAGTACCTTATTAGTCAGTTTGGTCGCGTTTTTTCTACTCTGAAATCAAAGAATGCGCTCACGTACATGGATGTTTCTTTAGGAAGCTTAAAGTTAATTAATGTAAATATTGTCGGAGAAGTAAAATATCCGGGAATATACCCTGTACATCCTTTTTCCAACCTAATTACAAGCATAATTCAAGCTGGTGGTGTTGATACTACTGGATCTCTTCGAAATATTAAAATAAAAAGAGATAAAAAGATTTTTTCTACTGTCGATTTATATAGCTACTTAATAAATGGTGACATTTCAAGCGAAATACAGCTCAGAGACAACGATATTATTGTTGTTCCTGTAAGAATGAATGAGATTACGATAGATTCAGGTGTTGTAAAACCTGCTATATATGAGTTTAAACCTGGTGAAACAATTAACGATATAATTTCTTACTCGGGCGGTTTGAAACCAAACAGTTCATCACAAATAAGTATAAAGAGAATTGCACCAAAACATAATGTGGGCATAAAAAAGCAAACTACTGAAACATATTATATTGACTTTAAAGACTCTGATAATATCTTGGCACAAAACGGAGACGTTTTATCTATTGCTGATAATTTTATTGAAGTATCTCATGTTGAAATTATAGGTCAAGTAAAAAAACCGGGTAAATATAATTTCTTTGATGGAATGAATTTGCAAGATTTATTAAGTCTAAGCAGTGGATTTGATGATACAACATTTTGGAAATCAGTATACAGTACTGGACAAATCGTGAGAAGAAATCCAAATAATAGATACGAAAAAATAATAAACGTAGATTTTTCAAATTTAAATACAGAAGATATTGCTCAAAACATACCGCTTAATAACCTAGATAGAGTTTTAGTTCATGCAAATCTTAATTTTTTTGAAAAGAAAAATGTTAAAGTTTATGGTGAGGTTAATATTCCCGGTTCATATCCTCTAATTTCTGATAATGAAAGCCTTGAATCAGTATTAAATAGATCTGGCGGGTTAACATCAAAAGCTTTAAAAAATGGAATATCGATATTCAGAGACAGAGAATATTTTGATAATCTTAAAGCAAATAAAATAAGTGATGATGAAAATGACAAAACAAAAAAAATAAGAGTTGCGTGGACTGAAAATACTGTTTCTCTGATGCCAGGCGACAGTATAATTGTAAAGGAGTCAACAAAAACAGTCCTTATAGCTGGGCAAGTCCAAAATCCTGGATTAGTAGAGTTTAATAAAGGAAAAAATATAAGATATTATATTAATTCTGCAGGAGGGTTAAATAGCTTTGCAAATAGAAAATCTATAATCTTAATTGAACCAAATGGCATGGTTAAACCAAATAAATGGTATACAACTCCTGCGGTTACTGATGGATCAACTATTTTTGTAGGGAAAAAAGAAATTACAGAGCCTTTCGATATCACCCAATTTGTAACAAACTGGACTCAAATTGTTTCATCGCTAATAACCGCAGTCATTCTTAGTCAGCAAATTGGTTCAAGTTAACATAAAGTTTGTTTTTTTATGAAATTCTCTGAATTTGAAAAAATAATGCTTGATAAAGGTTTACTTACTCTAGCTGATATAGCAAGACATTTGAATACAACTCCGCAAGCAGTGTCTAATTGGAAGTCAAGAGACAAAGTTCCTAATCACCTCGAGCTAGAGCTGAATAAAAATCATATTATAGATTTTAAAAATAATTCTAATGAAATAGATGGATTGTTATCTGTTGCTCCAACTTCTCAATTGGATGTTAAAGAAAATCCTTTTTCTTTTTCTGACATTTTACTAATACTAGCAAAGCATCTTAAAATAATTTTCCTTTCGGTATTTATTAGCATCTTTTTAGTATTTACTCATAATCAATTTATTCAGGAAAAACTATATGACAGTTATGTGAAGGTACTTTTCCCTTCAAGCAGCACTGGCTCTTCTGGTGGCCTTGCCAGCCTTGCATCACAATTTGGTGTTGAAGTTTCAAGTGGTGCTCAGGCTGACCTATCAAGCCCATCATTTTTTCCAGAGTTAATTAAGAGTAGAACTTTTGCAGAAAAAATATTAGAAAAAAAGTTCTACACAGAGAAATTTAAAAAAGAACTGCCACTGTTAGCTATATTGACTTATGGACTCAAAGAGCCCACCTTAGATAAAGAAGTACTAATTACAAATGCTCAAAAAACACTTAATGGAATTATAAAGTATGAAACTTCAGCAGCGTTCAATATAATAAAAATAATTACGTTTGAACCTCTTTTAGCTAAACAATTAGCCGAAACAGTTCTAGCTGAGCTTCAGGATTTAAATAGATTTTATAAAAAACAATCTGTTAGCGAGAAGGTTGATTTTATAGAAAATAGAATCTTTTCCGTTAGTAAAGATTTAGAAAAATCTGAGAGAATATTAAAAGATTTTAGAGAAATGAATAGGCAAATTAATTCTCCAGCTTTGCAACTTGAACAGGATAGGCTGAACAGAGACGTTGAAGTTCAAAAGGGTATTTTTCTTACGCTCAAACAGCAACTAGAATTAGCCAAAATTGAAGCAGTTCAGCAAAATTCAATAGTTCAAATTCTTGACCCACCTCAAGTTGCTCTATTTCCATTTAACAAAAACTTAAAACGAAACCTCATTCTTGCTCTATTAACCGGTCTTGGAATGGGAGTACTCCTAGCTTTTTTAAGAGACTTTTTAGATAACGATAATATTTCTGAGCGAAAAAAGTTAAGAAAAGTCCGAACTTTTTTAAGAAAGAAAACATTAGAGATTTTTCTAGATTATAGAATGTCTGGTATTATATCTATTATAATGTTGCTTTGCTTACCATTGTATTTAGGATACCGCTCAAATAATCCAACGTTTTTTGGAATGTACTCTAATAAGATATTTATACTGAATCTTACATATTTGCTAGTTTTGATATTAAGTATAACCTCTTTTCTTATCACAAAAAGAAATAGAAAATAAATTCATTGATAGTAAAATATAAGCCTAGAGATTATTAAATTTTATTATAGCCTCAAGCAATAAATGTTAAGCATAAATAAAAAAACTAAAATTGGTATTATTGGATTAGGATATGTAGGATTACCGCTTGCTATTGAATTGAGCAAAAAATTTAATACAACTGGTTTTGATATAAATGAAGGGAGAGTTAGCGATCTTTTAAATGGAAAAGACACAACCTTGGAAATATCAAAAAAAATCCTAAAAGAAACATATTTAAAATTCACTAACGATGTTAATGATATATCCAATTGTGATATTTATATTATTACCGTTCCAACGCCAGTTGATAAAAATAATAATCCAAATTTTTCTCCTTTAGAGTCTGCAACAAAAACCGTTTCCCAGATTCTATCCAAAAAAAATATTGTCATTTATGAGTCAACTGTATACCCTGGAGCCACTGAGGAAATATGTGTACCAATTTTAGAAAAAAATTCTGGATTAAAATATAATCATGATTTTTTCTGTGGATATAGTCCTGAGAGGATAAATCCTGGCGACAATGACCATACTTTGAAAAATATCACAAAGCTTGTTGCTGGGTCAAATGAGCTATGTACGGATATCATATGTGAGCTATATGGTAGCATCATAACTGCGGGAACGCATAAAGTATCATCAATTGCAATAGCAGAAGCTGCTAAGGTGATAGAGAATGTCCAAAGAGATGTAAATATTGCACTAATAAATGAGCTTGCAATGATTTTTAACAAACTTGATTTAGATACTAAAGAGATTCTGGATGCAGCTGGCACTAAATGGAACTTTATGCCATTTCAGCCTGGTTTAGTCGGAGGACATTGTATAGGTGTTGATCCCTATTATTTGACTCATCGTGCTGCAGAAATTGGTTATCACCCAGAGATAATTTTAGCTGGAAGACGAATTAATGATGGAATGGCAAAATATATATCTGATTTAACGATAAAAGAAATGACTAGAAAAGGCATAAATCCAGTTGATGCTAAGGTTGCTGTTTTAGGATTAACATTTAAAGAGAATTGCCCTGATACAAGAAACACAAAATCAGTAAATATTATTGAAAATCTATTAAAGTATGATTGTGATGTTGTGGTTTCAGACCCATATGCAGATATTTCTGAAGCTAAAGAAAGATTTAATATTGAAATAAAAAACTTAGATACTTTAGAGGATATTAATGCTGTAGTTTTGTGCGTAGCTCATTCTGAATATGATAATATAAATTTAAAAAGTTGGAAAAAACTTTTCAGTAAAAAGGGAGTGTTTATTGATGTTAAATCAGTTTATAATAAAGGATTTTTTAGTAATTCAGATATCTCATATTGGAGGCTATAATTGAAATTAGTACAACATATCAAAAATATAAAATCTAATAGCAATAAAAAAAAGATTGATATATATGTAGAGAGATATTTAGAGCATAATCAGGAATTAAATGATTTAATTAACAATTTCTCAAATAAGTCTAATTCAACTGGTGTAAGCAAATCTGATTATGTAGTGCTTTATGAATATGTAAAAAAAAATAAACCAAAATATATTTTAGAATGTGGTACCGGAGTTTCAACTTTCGTATTAGCATTAGCTCTAGAAAAATATGTTCTAGATGATTTTCCCAAAGCAAAAATTATATCTATGGAGAGCGTAAAAAAGTGGTACGAACATCAAATTTCAATTTTACCAAAAGAATTTGATAGATTTGTTGAAATTACACATTCCCAAATAGATGTATGGCAATATTCTTTCATTCAAGGAACTGTTTATAAAAAAATCCCAAATTATCCTTATGAGTTTGTATTTGTTGATGGACCTAATCAAGCTATTACTACTAATAATAAAAGAATACAAACGTGTAATATGGATTTTATAAAACTGGTAATGAATTCTGATTCACCAGTTTCTGCGATAATTGACAATAGAAAACATACTATGCTAGCTTACACCAATATTTTTGGTCAGGACAAAACAACCTTTTTCCCAAATAATGCCTTTGGATTGATTAGAGACGTTTCAAATAAAGATTTACTGTTAAATGACAAATCTACTATGTTAAATAATATTTTCTCAAAAATTGTAAATAAAAACATTAATTCTATACTTGACCATATATAATAAAAATAAATTATGAAAATTCTTGTTACAGGCGCTGCTGGATTTATTGGTTTCCATTTAACAAAATCGTTACTTGATGATGGTTTTGAAATTTGCGGGATAGATAACCTTAATAATTATTACGACCCTGCACTAAAAAAAGATAGGTTGAAAATATTACGAGATTATTCCAACTTTACTTTTGAAAAGGTTGATATTTCAAATAGAGAAAAACTAAACAAACTATTTAATAAAATTAATCCAGAAAAAGTAGTTAATCTTTCTGCTCAGGCTGGGGTAAGATACAGTATTGAAAATCCTTATGCATATGTAAGTTCAAATTTAGTTGGGTTTGTAAATATTATTGAACTCTGTAGACAAAATAATGTAAAAGGGTTGATTTATGCATCAAGCTCTTCAGTATATGGAGGTAATAAGAAAATACCATTCAGCATAGATGATAGAGTCGACAAACCTCTGGCTCTTTATGGTGCGACAAAAAGAGCAAATGAATTAATTGCTCATTCCTATTCCCATTTATATAATTTAAATACTACCGGCTTACGATATTTCACGGTTTACGGACCCTGGGGAAGGCCTGATATGGCAATGTATATATTTACATCAAAAATAATCAATAATGAAGCTATACCTTTATTTAATAATGGAGATATGAAAAGGGATTTCACATATATTGATGATATAGTGTATGGCACTAGAGCTGCACTAGATAAAAATTATAAATATGAAATCTTTAATTTGGGCAACCATAAGAGTGAAAGACTTAAAGATATAATTTCATTAATTGAAAAACATCTTTCAAAAAAAGCTAAAATAAAAAAGCTGCCAATTCAGCCAGGAGATGTTAAGAGAACGTTTGCTGATATTGAATACACCACGAAAATGTTAAATTTTTTCCCAAAGACTTCAGTTAAGTCAGGTATCCCCAAATTCATTGATTGGTATAAATACTATAACAAATAAAGGATGAAAAAATGAAAGTTCCATCAATTGAAATTTCAGGAAGAAAGATAAGCTATAATGATGAGCCCTTGGTCATTGCAGAAATAGGTATCAATCATGGAGGATCATTGGAAATAGCAAAGAAAATGGTTGATACTGCAATGCGTTCTGGGATAGAAGTTGTTAAGCATCAAACTCATATTGTTGAAGATGAGATGAGTCAAGAGGCAAACAAAAATAAAATTGATTACATTGGCAAAACTATATATGAGCTAATGAAGGAGTGTGCTTTAAGCGCTGATGAAGAGTTTGAGCTAATGAACTATGTTAAAGAAAAAGGTTTAATTTTCATTAGCACTCCATTTTCAAGAGCTGCTGCTAATAGATTGGCTGAGTTTGATGTTCCTGCATTTAAGATTGGCTCAGGAGAATGTAATAATTATCCTTTAATATCTCATATATGCAGTTTTGGTAAGCCAATAATTCTTAGTACCGGAATGAATACAATTGAATCAACAAGGAAGTCAGTTGAAATAATTGAAAAGAATTCCATTCCTTATGCCTTATTGCATACAACAAATATATATCCTACAGCTCCACACCTAGTTAGATTAGGTGCAATGGTTGAGCTTCAATCAGCTTTTCCTAATGCAGTTATTGGTCTTTCAGATCACACAACTACAAATCACGCATGTTTTGGTGCCGTTGCATTGGGAGCAAGTATTCTTGAGAGGCACTATACTGATAGTATGAATAGAATTGGCCCAGATATAGTTAATTCTATGGATCCGCAAGCTGCTAAAGATCTAATTGAAGGTTCTAAAATATTAAAGCAAGAAAGGGGAGGTACAAAAGGGCCTGTTGAAGAAGAAAAACCAGTAATTGATTTTGCTTATGCTTCTGTTGTTAGTATTTCTGATATTGAAAAAGGTGAAAAGTTTACTACAGATAATATTTGGGTAAAACGCCCAGGAACAGGTCCATTTTACGCAAAAGATTATGAAAAGATTTTAGGTGAAAGATCCTCAAAAAAAATAAAATCTGATTCACATATTCAATTTGATGATATTATGAAAACTTAACATGAACAAAATAATGAATGATTCTAAAAGAAAAATATTATGCATTACCGGAACTCGCGCTGATTACCCAAGAGTAAAAAGTGTATTATACGACATTAAAAAAAGAGATAATTTGGATTTAAAATTAATTGTTACAGGTTCTCATTTGTTAAAGGAGTATGGCTATTCAATTAATGAAGTAATTGAAGATGGGTTTAATATTGATAAAAAAATTCCAATGTTTCTAGGTGATTATAATACCCCACTAGGAATGGTTGAATCTGTATCTAGATGTATATCTGGAATCGGCCAATCTCTTAATGAATATAATCCAGATTTAGTTTTATTGACCGTTGATAGAGTTGAAACTATGGCTGCGGCAGTAGCGGTTAGCTTAATGAACTATCCAATCGCTCACATTCAAGGAGGAGAAGTTACAGGAACTATTGATGAAAGCATTCGCCACGCAGTTACGAAGCTGTCACATATTCATTTTCCTGCAACAAAAGATGCTGCAGAGAGAATTATAAGAATGGGAGAAATCCCTGAATCAGTTTATCAGGTTGGATGTCCATACATTGATATTATTAATAATATTAAAAAGAAATCTAAGTCGCAATTATCCAAAAAATATGAATTTTCAGAAAATAAAAAATTGATAATTTTCACTCAACATCCAGTAACTACAGAATATGGTCATTCCTTTGAACAAATACATATCACCCTAAATTCACTTAAAAATTTCTCAGATTGTCAAGTTATTGCATTTTCTTCAAACACCGATGCTGGTGGAAAAGAAATAATTGAAGCTATTAAAAAGGAAAAAAATTTTATTATGATTCCTAATATGATCAGCTCAGACTTTCTTAGTTTAATGGCTTGTTCTGATGTTATGGTAGGAAATTCATCAGCAGCTATAAGAGAAGCGCCTAGCTTTAAGCTTCCTGCCGTAAATATTGGTACACGTCAGAATGGAAGATTGCGTGCAAAAAATGTTATCGATGTTAATTTCAATAAAAAAGAAATCATCAATGGTATCAATAAGGCTTTGTACGATAAAAATTTTATTGATTCAATAAATAATATTACCAATCCATATGGTGATGGAAATTCTGCAAAAAAAATTGTTGATGTTTTAGAATCTATAGCCATTGATAGAAAGCTTATTCAAAAGAAAATAGCTTATGAAATATAAATTTAAAAAAGTTCTTGTTACTGGAGGGGCTGGCTGTATTGGTATTCAAGTGTGTAACGAACTTTTAAAACGAGGCATTAATGTTGTTTTGTTTGATTTATTTGAACAAATAAATGTAACAAAAAATAATATAAATAAAGATATTGAAATTTATTATGGTTCTATTTTAGATGAATCAAGCTTAAGAGAAGCAATGAGGGGATGTGATGCAATTATTCATCTTGCAGCTTATTTAGGAGTTAGAAGGACAGAAGTAAATAGTTTAAGATGTTTAGACATCAATATTAATGGAACAAAAAAAGTTTTAGATGCTGCTGTTAACGCTGGAATAAATAAGATAGTTTTTGCTTCATCTTCTGAAGTTTATGGGGAACCCCTAAAAAACCCCATTGACGAAGATGCCATAACACAAGGGAAGACCGTTTATGCAGTTAGCAAGCTTGCTGGAGAAGAGTTAATAAAGGCATATCACTCAGAGTTTGGAAACTTAGAATACTCTATACTTAGATATTTTAATACTTATGGACCAAATCAAATAGCTCAATTTGTTATTCCAAAGTTTATTCGAAGTACTATGAATAATAAATCACCAGTGATATATGGTGATGGCGATCAAGAAAGATCCTATTGCTTTTCATTTGATACTGCGAAAGGTACCGTTGACTCTCTATTATCAAAAAATAGTAATTCAGAAATAATAAATATTGGTAATAGTAATTCCCTTATTTCGTTAAAAGATCTTGCTGATATGATTATCAAATTATGTGGAAAGAAAAATAGTCTAAAGCCAATTATAAGAAATAATTTTCAAAATACTGATAGGAATGAAAAAAGGGAAATTCACAAAAGATATTGTAGTACTGAAAAAGCAAAAAAACTTATTGGATATGAACCAACAGTAAGTCTTCAAGAAGGTATAAAAAAAATTATTGAATCAGGTGTTTTGCAGCCAAAATGGGCAACATCTGAAAAAAATTATACAATTGATGATTACTTGTAATGCTAAAAACATTAGCTATAGTACCTGCTAGAATTGGTTCAAAGGGTGTTCCAAAAAAGAATTTAATCAATATCGGCAATTTTTCATTGGTTGAAAGAGCTTTATTTACAGCTATTAAAACAAAATCAATTGAAAAGATATTAGTTTCAACAGATTCAGAAAACATAAAGAATTTGGTAAATAAATATGGAGATTATGCCCCATTTTTAAGACCAAAAAAATTATCAACAGATAAAGCTAGATCATTGGATGTAATAAAACATTCTCTATTGTGGGCAGAAAAAAATTATAATGAAGAATACAATTATATAGCTCTTATTGAACCCCCATGCCCATTTAGACTCCCAGCCCATATTGACATTGCAATAGATATAATTATAGAAAAAAAAGCAACAAGTGTTGTTTCGCTTATTGAAGTCGGAGATTTTCATCCAATTAGAATGAAAAAAATTCTCCCTAATGGTATGTTAAAAGGAGTAATGGAAGATGAGCCTGACGGCTTAAGAAGACAAGATCAATCGCCTGTCTATATACGAAATTCAGCGGTTTATGTTTTTGATAAAAAGACAATTTTAAGAGATAAGCTTTGGGGGAGCCAACCGCATGGTTTTATTATGGATAAAAATTTATATTACATCAATATTGATGAACCTATTGATTTAGAATATGCTCGGTTATTTTATAATAAAATGAAAAAAAAAGATCAACTTGACTTGATTGAATCAATAATATAATTATAATGAATATTTTTATTCCAATCGAAACTACTCACAGGGAACTCTTGTACAAGACGTTTATCTGCCATCACTTAGCTAATAATGGGTTTAAATGCTATCTTGGTAGCAAATACAATATTAGTTATTTAATTAATAATGAAAATAATTTTATTTATCTGGATAAAGGATACCATTTAGGGTATTCAGATAGTCTTTATCGAAAAATAGAAAAAAATAATGGAATAATAATTAGTTTAGATGAAGAAGGCGCAATTGATTTTAACGATGGCAGTACTCTTAGGGGAAGATATTCTGAGAACCTTTTTAAAAATTCAAAAATCACATTTATGTGGGGTAAAAAACAATTTGACCTTGTCAGAAAGAATTTTTTTGATCAAAACAAAGTTTTTGTGACCGGCCACCCAAGATTCGAATTAATAAAAACTAAATATCATTATCTATATGAAGATGAAATCAATATAATAAAGAACCTATACGGAAGCTTTATTCTTATAAATACCAATATGAGTTTTGGAAATAATATTTTAGGAGATGAATTTATAGAGAATAATTATAAGAATCGATTTAAGGAAATTAAAAAACTCATTCAGCTTGATAAGCAGAAATTAGATAAGGTAGTTGAATTAGTATTTAGACTTATAAAAAATTCAAAAAAGAATATAATTATTAGGCCGCATCCTGAAGAAAATCAGAACTATTATAAAAAAATATTTAATCAATTTAATAATGTACATGTATTATATGAGGGTTCAGTCCTACCTTGGATAATTGCTTCTGAGCATTTAATTCATCCTGACTGTACAACAGCTATAGAATGTTTAATTTCTGGCAAAATTCCACTATCTCTCTTGCCAGATAATCATAATGAAGAATTTTTAACTTATCTTCCCGTCAAAGTGAGTAAATGCTTTCATTCAACCAAAATACTATCTGATTATATAAATGAAAATAATCCAATAAAAAATAATAAGGTGAAAAAATTAAAAATTATTGAAGACTATTTTTCTACTAACTTGGACAGTAGTGATATTATTGTAAAAAAGATATCTGATTATACTCAATCAATCAATCTTTCAAGCAAGGATATTTCAATTTTAACTTATCTAAATCTAAAAGTGAAAAAAGTTAAATCACTTTTTATTCCCCCAAGGTTTTCTAACAGCTTATCAAGGCAAAAGTTGTCAGGTTTTGATTTTGAAAAGATAAGTTTACTTTCTAGTAAAATTAAACAAAATAATCCAGATATTGAAAATATTAAGATAAATAAACTTAACGAATTCCTATACTCTTTTTATTCTGGCTAGAGAAAAATTAAAAACATATGATTAAAGATTCACATAAGAAATGTAAAATTATTGCCGAAGTAGCGCAGGCTCATGATGGGAGTTTTGGAATAGCTAAGTCTTTCATTGACGCTGTTTCAGATACAGGTGTAGATATAATTAAATTTCAAACACATATAGCAAAAGCTGAAACAACTAAAAAAGAACCATGGAGAATAAAATTTTCTGAACAGGATAAATCACGATATGATTATTGGAAAAGAATGGAGTTTAATGAAAAACAGTGGCTTGAATTAAAAAATTTTTCTGAAAAAAATGGATTAAAATTTATGAGTAGCCCTTTTTCTCTTGAGGCTGTCAATCTTCTAAAAAAAATTGATACTTATGCTTGGAAAATAGCCTCTGGCGAAATTAATAATGATCAAATATTAGATAGTATTTCTGAATCTGGAAAAGAAATTTACCTTTCAACTGGAATGAGCTCAATTGATGAAATAGATGCTGCAGTAGAAAAAATTAAAAGAAGAAATTTACCTCTAACTATTATGCAGTGCACATCTATGTATCCCACTCCACCAGATAAAATTGGATTAAATAATATTAATCTATTTAAGGAACGATATAATTGTAATGTCGGCCTTTCAGATCATTCGTCTAGTATTTTTACTGGTATTGCTGCAGCAAGTCTGGGTATTAATGCCCTTGAAGTTCATGTTACGTTTGATAAAAATATGTTTGGTCCTGACACATCATCTTCTTTAACTATTAGTGAATTAAAAACTTTGGTAGAGGGTGTAAGATATGTTGAAAATATTTTGAATAATGATGTAGATAAAAATAAAATAGCTGCAGAACTAAAGCCTCTAAAGAAAATTTTTAGCAAAAGCATTGTCTATAAAAAAGATCTCCTTAAGAATAGTATAATAACAAAGTCTAAAATTTGTTTTAAAAAACCTGGCAATGGAGTGGATCCTTCAGATATAAAAAAAGTCATTGGAAAAAAGCTTATAAAAGATGTTAAGTCTGATGATCTATTATTGATGAGTGACTTAAAGTGATTTCTTTATTAAATCTTGAACCAAATGGCTTTTCAAGTCATGCTAATAAAATATTGAAATCGTTCTCAGTAATTAAAAAAGGGCCATTGTCTAGAAAAAAGTTAATAGGAGAATTAGAAAATTATGATGCTTTAATCGTAAGACTTTCTCATAAAATTGATAAACAAATTATAGATGCTGGAAGAAACCTTAAAGTAATCTCTTCTGCTACCACTGGATTAGATCATATTGATTTAAAATATGCTCATGAAAAAAATATTAAAGTATTAAGCTTACAAGGAGAATATAAATTTCTTAATGAAGTACATGCGACTGCGGAGCACACTTGGGCCTTAATATTAGCATTAACTAGAAAAATATGCTCCTCATATGAATCTGTAAAAAATAATCAATGGGATAGAGATAATTATAAAGGTACAGAATTAAAAAATTCAACCTTGGGTATAGTTGGTTTTGGAAGAATAGGAAAAAAAATTTCTAATTATGCTATAGCTTTTGGAATGAATGTGGTTGTTTTTAATGATAAAAAAATTGCGAGTAATAATAAAATAATTCAAGAGAGATCACTTTCAAGACTTCTAAAAAAATCAGATGTTTTATCAATTCATGTTCCTTTATCAGATACAACAAGAAATATGTTTTCAATGCCTCAATTTAAAATGATGAAAAAAAACTCAATAATAATAAATACTTCAAGGGGTGAAATAATCAATGAAATAGACCTAATAAATGCGATAAAAAATAAAATAATTCATGGAGCAGCTTTAGATGTCATACATAATGAATCAAAATTTATGAGCAATATCAATTCAGAAATTATTGACTTTGCAAAAACTAATGATCGAGTTGTTATAACTCCGCACATAGGTGGAGCTACTTATGAATCAATGGAAAAAACAGAAATATTTATGGCTAATAAATTGTTAGAATATTTTAAAAAATTTAATTAAAAAAATAAAAATAAAATGAGAAAAATCTGTATTGTTGTAACTGCAAGGCCTAGCTATGCTAGAATAAAAAGTGTTATGAAGGCCATAAAAAATAGAAAAGATGTGGAGCTTCAGTTAGTTGTTGCTGCATCAGCTCTTTTAGAAAGATACGGATCTGCTGTAAAGTATATGAAGGCAGATGGCTTTGAACCTGATAAGTTGGTTTATATGGTATTAGAAGGTGAAAATTTGGTTACAGCTGCTAAATCTACAGGCTTAGGAATAGTTGAATTAGCTACGGTTTTTGATAATTTAAATCCTGATGTTGTAATTAGCGTAGCTGATAGATATGAAACTATAGCAACAGCAATAGCAGCTTCCTATTCAAACATACCACTTGCTCATGTTCAAGGCGGTGAAGTCACAGGATCTATTGATGAGAAAGTTAGGCATGCTGTTACAAAATTATCGGATTTGCATTTTACAACAAATAATGATTCAAAAAATAGAATACTAAAAATGGGGGAAGAGCCAAAAAAGGTTTTTGTTACAGGTTGTCCTTCAATCGATTTAGCAAATAATATATTGAAAGAAAATTCTAAATCATTTAATCCTTTTAATTTAATACAAAAAGGTGTTGGAGAGACATTTAAAATAAATGATGGCTATATTGTTGTAATGCAGCATCCAGTAACAACATTTTATGATGATTCATTTAAACAGATTAACCATACACTTGAAGCAATTAATGATTTAAAAATACCAACATTTTGGTTTTGGCCAAATGTAGACGCTGGTTCAGATATGATCTCAAAAGGAATACGTATTTTTAGAGAAAAAAATGATATTCCATTCATTCATTTTTTTAAAAATTTACCCCCCGAAGATTTTTTAAAGTTGCTAGCTAAATCAAAATGCCTCGTTGGGAACTCAAGTACAGGAATTAGGGAGTGTGCGTTTTTAGGTGTTCCTGTTGTAAATATAGGCGACAGACAACAAGGAAGATTAAGAGGAAAAAACGTAATTGATGTTGAATACCAATCTATAGATATAAAGAAAGCTATTGATCATCAAATAAAAAATGGATCATATCCATGCGATAACATTTATGGAGATGGAGATGCTGGAGAAAAAATAGCTGAAATACTATCAAAAGTAGATCTTTCAGTAAATAAAAAAATTACATACTAACTTTATGAACGGATTAGGAAAAGTTCTTGCAATAATTCCCGCAAGAGGAGGATCTAAAGAAGTACCAAGAAAAAATATTCGATATGCAGGTGGAAAGCCTCTAATTGCCTATTCTATTGAAACAGCTTTAGAATTAAAAAATATTTTTTCTGAAATAATAGTCTCAACTGATGATGAAGAGATTAAAATTATTTCTGAAAAATATGGTGCTAAGGTGCCGTTTTTGAGACCTAAAAAAATTTCAATGGATGAAACTCCAATGGTACCAGTCTTACAACACGCTGTAAACTATTATGAAAGCTTCTCCAGGCAGAAAATTGATTGGATTTGTTTGTTGCAACCCACGAACCCCTTAAGAACCAAAAATCATATTTTAAATTCATTGGAATTGGCATCAAAAAAAAACACTGACTCTGTTATTAGCTTTGTTCGTGTAAAATCACATCATCCAATGTTAATGAAAAAAATTATAAATGATTATATTGAACCTTATGTAATCAAGGAAGAAGAAGGCACCAGAAGACAGGATTTAAAACCTGACGCATATATGAGAAATGGTGCAATTTATTTAACAAAAAGAAATGTTCTAATGAAAGATTCTTCAATTTGGGGCAAAAAAATAACTCCAATAATAATGTCAGAAAAAACATCAATTAGTATTGATTCTGAATTAGACTTTAAAATCGTTGATGAATTACTAAATGAAATCCATCAATCTTAACAAATCAAAATAAATAAGATTTAATTTTAAAAATTTCCAACATCATTAAAAATTTAAGAATACATAATTGAAAAATAATAAAACAGTATTTATCTCTGCGTATAGGAATGTTTCAATAAGATATATTTTGTATTCAGATATTTTTTCTGAATTAAAAAAAAATAATTTTATGATTTATATTTTTGTTAAGGATAATGATGTAGAGCACTATAAAAATATTTTTAATGATATTAATGTTAAAGTTTTATCTGTGAAATTTTATGAAGCAATGGAATTAAATAAAAAGTACCTAAATACTATTTTTACCTTATCAAGAAGAATTTTTTCTGGATCAAAATCAAATTATAAAAATACTACAGATCATTATAGAAAAAAGCAAATTATAGCTGAAAATAGTAGCGGCCTACTTTCGGGTGTAAGACTTTTTTTAGTTAAAATTCTATCATTTTTAGGTTCAAAATCTAAATTTGTACGAACTTTATTTCTAAAAATTGAGGAGCTGATATTAAATGGGAATATTTATAATAATTACTTTGAAAAATATGAACCAGACCTTCTTATAATTTCATCACTTGGCAACCAAATAGATGCACAGTTTATGAGATGCGCCAAACGAAAAAAGTGTAAAGTAGTAACAATAATTCACAATTGGGATAATCCCACTACAAAAGGATATAAGGGGGCTAGCCCTAATCTTGTTATATGTTGGAATGAAATAATGAAAAAAGAGGTAAGTATTTTCCAAGATATTATTAATTCAAATATTGTAGTTGGAGGAATTGCGCATTGGGATATTTATTTTAGAAAAGAAATAATAAAAAATAGAAATTTTTTTAAAGATAACTATAATTTAGATTCAAATAAAAAAACAATTTTTTATGGCTCATCAAGTCCTTTTATTTTCCAAAAAACACTTAATTCCATCGAATCTATATTAGATTTAATATCTAAGAAAAAAATTGAACATAAAACACAATTGTTTGTTCGACTGCATCCAAGTTATTTAAATATTAAAGATAATAATCAATTGCTTGATAATTACAGAAATAAAATTGATCACATTAAAAACAAATACAAAAACTTAGTTTTTTTTAATACCCCTAAAGTGAAAAAAATTAATGATGATGTAGATTTACCAATCAGTGATATAAAAACCCTAGGAAATATATTAATCAATTCAGCTTTGGTTATAAATGAATATTCCTCTTTAATGATAGAAGCAGCAATATTCAACAAGCCAATAATTAATATAGGTTTACATAGTTACAGAGACACGAATGATCCAATATCAGTTTTAGAAGATTTTACTCATATAAAAAGAATTATTAAAACAGGAGCCACTAAGCAATGTCATAACCTTGATAATCTTATGAACTGTATTAATGACTACCTTGCTAAGCCGGAGCTAGATGAAAATCACAGAAAAAAACTCATTAATCAAGAAATAATTTCAAACAATAGCAATTCAGGTCAGTATATAGGAAATATTATAAAAAATTATTTAAATGATATAGGCCATAGCTAGATGTATATTTTTTTTATAAGAAGATATAATGATATAGATCATCTAGCTCCAATTATATATAAGATAGCTAAAGAGACCAATAATTCGATAGAAGTTTATTCATTAGATTTAACTTTAGACATTCAAAATGATTTTAGACTAAAATTTTTAAAAAATGATTTTGAGATTTCATCAAGCTATTTATTTTTATCAAACCCAAATAATCTGAAAAACTATTTCATAATATATTTTTTTAAAATTATAGTTTGGTTTTATCATAGGGTAGGAATAAAAAATAAATTAACAAAATTTATGGTAAGATCATTTGATGCAAATGTTTTAGGAAAAGATTGGGTTGCAAATTTTCTTTCTTCAAAAAAAATTAAAAAATTGATTTTTGACTGGCAAAAGCCAAAGCCATTTATAATTAAGCTAATTTTAGAGGCCAAAAAAAGGAAAATACCAATCATTGCTTGCCCGCATGGAATTAATCTTGCAATTAATAATTTAATCACGAAAAAAAGTATAAAAATAGGTCGTGATCAAGACTATGGATTGGACTGGAAATATTTTGATTCAGTTGCAACTCAATTTCCTTTACACAGAGAAAGAATTTCCAGTAATGGGTTTGATAAAAATAAAGTAAAAGTTTTAGGTAGTACCAGATTTTGTGATGAGTGGTTGAAAGTATTAAAAAAACTGAATAAGATTCAAAAAACTCAAAAAAAATCTTCAGATAAAATTAACGTGGTTTATATGGATCATATATCAACATATAGATTTATACCAAATATTGTCATTGATACGATTAATAAATTATCAGATTATTCATTTATTAATTTGATAGTGAAGCCAACAACAGGCTTAACTGTAAAGTCAAAAGCAAAATTTGTAGGATGCTTAAATTATGAAAATTCACCAAAAATAAATTTTGCCTATGATATTTCATCTCAACAGCTAATTAATTGGGCAGATGTTATAATATGTACAATTTCAAGTATAGGTATCGAAGCCCTCCTTCAAAATAAAACTCTTATTCATCCCCAATTTTTTCATAAAAACACATTACTTTACAGCGAAATGAATGCATGCTGTAACGTTTCGAGCTTAGATGAATTGGAAACACTTTTAAAAAAAATAAGTTCTGATAAAACCTTTCGCACTTATAGTAAAAAAGATGTTTCAAATTTCCTAGATTATGTCGTTTATGGTGGCAAAAAAAATAAAGATGTATTAAAGAATTATATGGAATATATACTAGTATGAAAAAAAATAAAGATAAATGAATTTAAATGAAAAGAAGATTTTAGTTGCTCCATCAACCTTTTGTGGTTTCGATGACACCCCTTTTCAAATACTTAAAAATAACGGGTTTGAAATAATAAAAAACAAATATAAAAAACAACTAAATGAGAACCAATTACTTGAACTTTCAAAAGATTGTATAGGCATTATTGCTGGAACGGAGAAATACTCCAGAAAAATACTCAAAGATTTACCTAGGCTAAGAGTGATTTCAAGATTAGGAGTTGGAATGGATAATATTGATGTTGAATATGCAATGAAAAAGAATATAGCGATATTTAAAACTTTGCAAAGCCCAGCTTTAGCCGTTGCAGAAATGACAGTTGCACATATTTTAAATATTTTAAGGAATGTAACTAATTGCAACAACAATCTTAAGAATGGGAACTGGAATAAAGAGATGGGCTCATTATTTAGTGGAAAAACATTGGGTATAATTGGCCTTGGTGCTATTGGGAAAGAATTAATTAAGATTTGTAAGGGGTTTAACCTCGAAGTTTTAGCTTATGATAAGTTTGAAGACAAAAATTTTGCAGATGCTCATGCCGTCAAATATGTTAATTTAAATAAACTATTAAGAGAATCGGATATTATATCTATACATTTAAATCTTACCAAAGATACTGATAAATTGATTGATAAAAATAAATTAAAAAAGCTCAAGAAAGATGCAGTAATAATTAATACAGCTCGGGGAGAAATAATTGATGAGGTGGCTTTGAAAAATCATTTAGAAAATAAGTTAATACAGGGAGCCGGGCTAGATGTATTTTCTAGCGAACCTTATTATGGAAAATTAACTAATCTTAAAAATGTAATTTTAACACCCCACATAAGCTCTTATGCTAAAGAAATACGAATTAAGATGGAATTAGAATCTTCAAATAACTTAATAAAGGGATTGAATGAAAAATAAAAAAATATTAGTAACTGGAAGCTCTGGTTTCTTAGGAAGTCATGTTGTTGATGTTTTAGATGAAAAGGGCTATGAGGTTGTATTATTTGATTTAGAATCCTCAACTTACAAAAAAGAGAGTCACAACGAAATAATTGGGGATATATTAAATTATGATGAAGTATTATCTGCTGTGAAGGGTTGTGATGCAATTTTTCATTTTGCAGCTCAAGCTGATATTGATATTTCAACGACTAATCCCTTAAAAACAATTGAACAAAATATTATAGGCACTAGTAATATCTTAGAAGCATCAACAAAGGTTGGCATAAACAGATTTATTTTTGCAAGCACTATTTATGTTTATAGTAACCTCGGGAGTTTTTATAAAGCATCAAAACAATCATGTGAAAAGATAATTGAAGAATATAGGCGCCAATTTGATCTTGATTATACAATCTTAAGGTTTGGGTCACTATATGGACCTCGTGCAAATAAATTTAACGCTATTGAAAGCTTTTTAATAGCGGCATTGAAAAAACAAAAAATTGTTAGAAAAGGAGATGGTGAAGAAATTCGAGAATATATACATGCTCGCGATGCAGCAGAGCTGAGCGTTAAGGCGCTTTCAGATGATTATAAAAATAAACATTTGATTTTAACTGGAAATGAACAAATTAAGGTAAAAGATTTATTAAAAATGATAAATGAAATTCTTGGTGGAGAAATTTTGATTGAATATGTGCAAGACTATGATCCCAGTCATTATGAAATTACACCCTATAACTATCGTCCAGAAACTGCAATGAAACTAACTTCGAACAAGCATCATGATTTGGGTCAAGGAATAATTGATCAGGTATATGAAATTGAAAAAAAATATAAGGATAGATAATTATGAAATTCATTGATCTTTCTCACCCAATTAAATATAGCACAAAAACATATCCGTCTGACCCTGATATAGAAATTAAAAACGAAAAAAGTATTAAAAATGATAATTCTTTAGTTCATTCTTTTAAGCTTGGTACACATACAGGGACACATTTAGATGTCCCTTCTCATATATTTCCAGATGGTAAAAATTTAGATGACTTTGATTTATCCAGTTTTAGTGGGAAAGCTATTATCGTTAGAAATGACGAACCAGAATATTTAGATAAAATTAATCAACCTATTGAAGGGTTAATCTATAACGCTAACTGGTACAAGGAATACAATGACCCTAAAATTTTTTTTGGAAAATCTCGACCTATAATCCCGCCTAATATAATAAAATTTGTTGTAGATAATAATTTAAAGTTTTTTGGCTGTGATCTTCCTAGTGTAGATGAAAGTGGGACTAAATCAAAGCCTATTCATAACTCCTTACTTGGAAATAATATAATTATTTATGAGTCTTTAAATAACCTTGGCCAGCTACCAGATAATTTAAATTTTAACTTTTTTGGCGTACCGCTTCCATTTGAAAATTTTGACGGTTCGCCAGTAAGAGCTTTTGCAGTAATATAAAAACGACGTAGATGCTTCAAAAAAATGAATCTAGATTTTATTTTAGTGAAAAATGAATATAATGTAACTTTGCGCAATAATTACGCTGGAAAAACAATAAATAATTTCAAGAAATTTGATTATGTTAAATTAGCTTAAGCAAAATATTTTGTTGAACGGTAAAATATAAATAAAAATCAGATGAACTTAATTATAACTGGTGCTACGCGAGGACTTGGTCTTTCACATGCTATGTATTTTTCAAAAAAAGGATTCAATATAGCCTTAGTTGATATTAGTGAAGATGCATGTAAGGTCTATAAGGAGGTTGATGACTTGAATCATTTAATTGAAATGCTCTCCAAAAATAATTCAAAAATTAAATTTTATAAATGCGATTTAACTAATTTTAGTCTTACAGAAAAAATATTTGAAAACATATTTAATGATTTTACCAAAATTTCAGCTGGCGTATTTACTGCAGGAGGAGATATAGCTGGAAATGATAAGAAAGCAGCTGGTGGAAAAGCTAAAATAAACAATTTTGAAATTGCAGAAACAGACCATGATATTATTTTTAACAGAAACTATAAAACCACACTTAACTCAATTAAAGCTTTAGTGCCTCATCTTAAAAAAAATAATTTTGGTAAAATAGTTACTACTTCTTCTGTTTCAGCGAACTATGGAGTAGTTAATGAAACTGCCTACTCAATATCAAAAGCCGCCGTGGTTCAACTAACACGGAGTGTGGCAAGTGAAATGAGAGACTATGGAATTAACGTTAACTGTATTTCACCTGCAGCTACATTAACTGGAAGATTTCTAGCTACCTTAAAAAATAGATCAAAAGAGGATCAGGAAAAAATCAAGAATAGTGGAAATTCAATTTTAAAAAAACCAGCTAAGCCAGAATATATATCAAGCGTAGTTGATTTTTTAATATCTGATAAATCAAAATATATATCCGGTCAAGTCATTCGTATTGATGGTGGACAATTCACATTTCCAACTTAAATAATGTTTAATTTTTCAAAAAAAAATATTGTTATAACTGGTGGTGGAACTGGCATTGGATTTGAAATTGCCCTTTCATTTTTTAAGGCAAAAGCCAATGTAATGATAGCTGGTAGAAGAGAAAAAGTCTTAAGAGAAGCAGTAGATAAAATAAAAAAAATGGCCCCAAAACATAATGGCAATTTATTTTATTTTGAATGTGACATGTCAAAAGAAAAAGAGGTTAAAAATTTATTTAGTACAGCCAGTGATAAATTTTCTAATATTAATATATTAATTAATAATTGTAGTTCATGGACTTTGGAACCTATAAGTGATCTTGAAATTAATAATGTTAAAGATCACATTAATAATGTATACCTATCAACTATCATAAGCACAAAGCATGGTTCGTTAAATCTATCTGAAGGTGGATCAATAATAAATATAAGTTCTTTTTCTTCCATTATTCCGATGAAAGATGGCTCAATTTATTCTTCTCTTAAGAGTGGAATAAATAACTTTACAAAATCAAGCGCATCAGAGTTAGCAAATAAAAATATAAGAGTGAATTCAATCATTCCTGGTGTTATAAAGACACCAATGACCTCAAAATATATTGATAAAAATTATAAACAAATAGTTTCTAAAATTTCATTAGGCAGGGTAGGTACTTGCAATGAAGTTGCAAGCGTTGCTCTATTTTTGTGTTCAGATTTCGCAAGCTATGTAAATGGAGCTTCTATTGAGGTGACCGGAGGAAAATTTTTAACGCAATAATTAATGGCAATCGATAATGATGAAACAATACAATTTTAATTTACAATATCCTAAACCACTACTTGATAATGAATATAGTGATTTACTTAAAATAGCTAAATCTGGACTTTTTTCTAGGTATTCAAGCGATTATGTTGATAGTCTTGAGCAAAAACTTGCAAAATATTACCAAACTGATTATGCAATAACTTGTACATCAGGGACGGCCGCACTGCATGGCTGTTTGGTGGCTCTAGATTTCAAACCTGGAAGCGAAGTAATAACAACATCTGTTGCAGATATTGGGATTATTATTCCAATAATTTATGAAAATCTTGTACCTGTGTTTTCAGATATAGATTTTGAATCATTTAATATTACTGCTGACATGGTTTTAGAAAAAATTACAAAAAAAACAAAGGCTGTAATTGCTGTTCATCTTGCTGGAAATCCATGCGATTTAGATGAATTATCTAAACTATGCAAGAGCAAAAATATTACTCTTATTGAGGACTTTTCTCAAGCACATGGAGCAAAATGGGGGAATAAGAAGATTGGAAGCTTTGGCTCTATTTCTTATGGCAGTTTTCAGCAAAGCAAGCAAATAACCTGTGGAGAAGGTGGAGTTATAGTCACTAGCGATAAGAATTTACGCAGAAGGGCTTTTATTGGTGTTGACAAGGCCTGGCAAAGAGAGCTTCCACTTGAAAAAAGGAAATATGAATTTCTAGCACCTAACTTAAGATTTAATGCTTTGCAAGCTGCTGTTTTGACACCTCAACTAGAAAGGTTGGATTCTGTAATTGCAAGAAAAAGACGTATTGCAGAAAAAATATCGAAGAAACTTGCCCCATTTGATAGTTTTATTAAAACTCAAAAAATTTATAATAAAGGCTTTCATTCTTATTATTCCTTCCCTTTAATTGCTAAAGATAATCTTTTTAGAGATAATATAGTTGATCTGCTCAACGATGAATATAATATGTATTGTGCTAAAGGATATGCAAACCCTGTACCACTTTATCAGTGTGTAAATGCTCTGAAAAATCCTAAAAAATATGGAAAAGGACTTATTTATTCTAAAAATGAATATCCAAAGGGCCTTTGTCCTGAAGCTGAAGATTTATTAAAAAAATCTTTCCTCATTCCCTTTAATGAAAATTATAACGATGATGAGATAAATGATATATCTGAGCGCCTTAAATCAGCAATAAAAAAACTGACAGCTTAATGAAAATAATTGGAATTATTCCTGTAAGATTAGAGTCAACAAGATTGCCCCAGAAAGCAATAGCTGATATATCTGGACTACCAATGTTTGTACACACATATAAACGTGCTAAGCTATCAAAAACTTTAGAAGAAGTATATTTAGCAACTGATAGCCTAGAAATAAAAAAAATTGCTAGTGATTATAGTATAAAAACTATTATGACAAGTACGTCGCATAAAAATAGTTCAGAAAGAATAGCGGAAGCCTGTATGGATATTGATTGTGAAATTGTTGTAAATATTCAGGGTGATGAACCCTTATTATACCCTGAGCATATCGATAAAATAATTCACCCTATGATTAATGATAATAATATCCAAGTTTCTATAGGAATTAGTAGGTTCAACAAACGAGAAAGTACTAGCGATATTAAAGCAGCAATAGATTTAAATAATAATATTCTCTATTGTTCAAGGGGAGATATTCCTCATTCATACAATTCAATTAATCAACCGATGTGGAAACTAGTTTTTATTGTTCCACATAGAAAAGAATGTATAATGAATTATTTAAAATGGAATCAGACGCCTCTTGAGCTAATTGAAGACAATCATTTCCTTAGATTAATTGAAAACGGTATTAGCATTAAAGCTGTTGAGGTTATTGGTGCAAAAATAAGTGTGGATACAAAAGAAGATTTAAATGAAGTTAGAAGACTAATGAAAAAAGATAGCCTGTTTAATAAAAATTATCACTAATTCTATGAAATATAAAATTTTAGTAACCGCACCTCCTATTTTACCAAAGATTGAAAATTATAAGAAAATTTTCCATGAAAATAATGCACAGATTTTTACTCCCGATTTTAAAGTAATTGAGTCATTAAGCGCAGAGCAGTTAATTCCGCTTTTAAAAGATGTAGATGGGATATTATGCGGAGATGATGAAATAAATATCGACGTACTTAGATCAGTAAATAAGCTCAAGGTAATTTCCAAATGGGGAACAGGTATCGATTCAATAGATACTGAAAGCGCAAAAAATCTTGGCATTAAAGTTATGCGAGTTAAAAATATTTTTTCTGACCCTGTTTCAGATACTGTTCTCGCATATATTTTAATCTTTTGCAGAAAGATCTTTCAGAAAAATCAGATAGTAAAGAGCAATGAATGGAAAAAAACAGAGTCATTTACTCTGAAAGAAAAAACGTTGGGAATAATTGGGCTTGGTCATATTGGAATGTCTCTAGCAAAAAAAGCAATAGGACTAGGGATGCAAGTATACGGAAATGACATTATTGAAAAAAAATATGAATCCCAATTACTAAAAATTGTAAACCTAGATTATTTACTAAAGAATAGTGATTTTATATCATTGCATACCGATCTTAATAAAACTACACATCATTTGATTGGAAAAGATCAGCTATCAATAATGAAAAAAGATTCTATTATAATTAATACCAGTAGGGGAGCAGTTATTAATCAAATTGAGCTAGAAAATGCGCTTTCTGAAAACAAAATTGGTGGCGCTGCTCTCGATGTTTTTGAAGAAGAGCCCTTACCAAAAAATAGCAAATTAAAGAAATTTGAAAATGTTCTTTTAAGTCCTCATAACTCTAATGCTAGCGTTGAAGTTTTCAACAAAGTTGATATTCGTTCTATTAATAACATTTTTGACTCATTAGAAAAAACTTAATATTTTGCTGATAATGATAGGATGTATTTATGAAAAGCTTAGTTTTGCAAATATCAATAAAGAAGTAGAAACCCTTTTCCTTGTTAGCAACGAATTTGATATTTCAGAGTTTGATAAATCAAGATGATTAAAGCTATAATTTTCGATTTTGATGGAGTTATTGTAGAATCAGTTGGTGTAAAAGCACAAGCGTTCTCCATGGTTTATAATTCTTATGGTAATGAAATTATTTCAAAAGTTCTGGATCATCATTATAAAAATGGTGGTGTATCTAGATTTGAAAAATTTATTTATTATCATAAATCCTTTCTAGGAATAAAGTTAAGTAAGGATGAATTAAAGGAATTAAGCAATAAATTTTCAGATTTTGTTGTTGATAAAATTAATAGTGCGCCTTATGTAAATGGTGCACTTGAATTTATAAAAACTAATTTTAGAAAATATGATTACCATATTTCAACTGGGACACCCCAGAATGAAATTGAAATAATTACAAGGTATAGAAAAATAAATAAGTTTTTTCTTTCAGTTTTTGGTTCCCCTGAAAAAAAAGAAAATCATATTCAAAAAATAATTGAATCAAATAATTACAGTAAAGATGAAGTAGTTTTTATAGGAGATAGTTTGCAAGATAAAATTGCAGCAAATAAAAAAGATATAACCTTTATAGGAAGAATTGAAGGTTCAAATAAGCAATTATTAAATGAAAAATATAAAGTTTCTGACCTTTCAGAATTAGATAAGATAATAAAACAATTATGAAAAAATAATGTATAAAGTAATAAGAATGTTAAAAAAATTATTAACTAAGATATATTTAAAATTAATTGGATCATACATTCCTGATTATTCCAATGGAGAAGGAGATAGGCCTCATTATGGCTATTGCATTACTAAAGCTGCAAAATTAGCTATAAATCTTGGCCATAAAAAGGTTAGTATAATTGAATTGGGCGTAGCTGGAGGTAGAGGTTTAATTTCAATTGAAAAAAATTGTGAAATTATAAAAAAGACACTAGATATAGATTTTGAAATTTATGGGTTTGATATGGAAAGCGGGCTACCTAAACCTTTAGATTATAGAGATGAGCCATTCAAATGGAGTGAGGGATTTTATAAAATGGAAAGAAAAAAACTTGAGAGTAGATTAAAATTTTCAAAGTTAATTATTGGTGATGTAAGTAAAACAATTAATAGTTTTTTTTCTGAAAACAATCCTGCCCCTATTGGATGCATAATGTTTGATTTAGATTTATATTCTTCAACCAAGAATGCATTTAAATTGTTTGATGGAGATGACAAGTTTTTATTACCAAGGCTGATGTGTTATTTCGATGATATTGGTTGTATAGAATTCTTAGGAGAGAGATTAGCAATCAAAGAATTTAATGATGAAAATAATAATCGAAAAATTGGACAGAATCTCAAGCTTAAGTTTAATTCAAAGGTTAGAGGTAACTACATATTTGAATATCACAATTTTAATCATCCCGATTATGTAAAAAAATCTGAACTTAAAACAAAAACAGAATTAGAACTTGATTCATAGTTTTACTCATTCTATTTAATGAAAAAAATCAAAGAAAAAAATCAAATCATTATTAAAGCAAGATTTGGTTGGCAACCTATCAAGTTTAATGAATTATCCGAATATCGCGATCTTTTTTATTTTTTAATTAAGCGGGATGTTCTAGCGCTATATAAACAAACTATCCTAGGTTTTACATGGGCAATAATTCGCCCTGTAGCCTCTATGATAATTTTTACTTTTGTTTTTGGTGGATTAGCAAAAGTTCCTAGTGATGGTATTCCTTATCCTATTTTTTCTTATGCGGCTCTTATTCCATGGACTTATTTTTCAAATGTATTAACAAAATCATCAAATAGTCTAATTTCAGGTAAGGGTGTATTTACTAAAGTTTATTTCCCAAGATTGATTATTCCGCTAACTCCTGCGTTTTCATCATTGATTGACTTCTGTATATCCTTTATTATTCTCATTTTTCTTATGTTTTATTATGGTATCGCACCAACATTAAATATAGTTTACCTTCCTTTATTAATAATTTTGATGATTTTAACAGCATCTGGTATCGGGATGTGGCTTTCTGCAATGGCAATTCAATATAGAGATATTCCTCATGGAATAGCTTTTCTTGTTCAACTATTAATGTACTCAGCGCCTGTTGTTTGGCCAGTTTCTTTGATTAAAGAAAATTATGGCGAAACGGTTGAAATGATTTATGGACTGTATACAATGGCAGGCGTTATTGAAGGTTTTAGAGCATCTTTAATTGGTCAAAATCCGATGCCTTGGAATCTTATAGGAATGGGAACAATTTCTGCAATTATAATTTTTTGGTCTGGGGCTTTATACTTTAAAAGTAAAGAAAAAATCTTTGCCGATGTTGCTTAATAATTATATAAATATGATGTTTAGATAAGAAGGTTTCTGATGAGCAAGACATCTATTAAAGTGAAAAACATATCAAAGAGATACCGAATTGGTTTGAAAAATGAAAGAAATGATACCTTTATTGGAGATATTACATCTTTTCTAAAATCTCCATTATCAAACTACCGAAGATTAAAAAAACTTAGTGATTTTACAGATCATGAGAATGCTAAAGATATTTTTTGGGCTTTAAAAAATATTGATTTTGAAGTTAAGCAGGGTGAAGTAATGGGTATTATTGGTTCTAATGGGGCCGGAAAATCAACATTGTTAAAAATATTAGCAAGGATTATAGACCCAACAAGTGGCTCAGCAATTTTAAATGGACGCGTAGCTTCCTTGCTCGAAGTTGGGACAGGATTTCATAAAGAATTAACTGGGAGAGAAAATACTTATCTAAATGGAACAATTTTAGGAATGAAGAAAAAAGAAATAGATAAGAAATTTGATGAAATAGTTGAATTTTCTGGGATTGAACAATTTATTGATACACCTGTAAAAAGATATTCTTCAGGGATGGGAGTAAGGCTTGCTTTTTCAATTGCTGCACATCTTGAACCTGAAATTTTATTAATTGATGAAGTATTAGCTGTAGGTGATGCTGAATTTCAAAAAAGATGCCTAGGTAAAATGGAGAGCATTGCTGATGGTGGTCGCACTATACTTTTTGTTAGTCATAATATGACCGCAGTTCGAAGTTTATGTGATAAAGGAATATTGCTAGATTCAGGAAGCATGACTTATGAGGGTAAAATTGATGAGGTCGTGAAAAAATATTTATCAAATATTTATTCTTACTCGGGTGTAATAAATTGGGCGAGACCAGATGAAGCCCCTGGGAATAATCAACTAAGACTAGCTTCAGTGAAGGTTGGTTCAAACAATGAATACACAGGTACGGTAGATATATTTAAAGATTTCAATATAGAGGTGGAATATTGGAATCTAGAAGATCAGGCCAAAAGAACTGTTTCTATACATCTTTACACTCCAGAGGGTACAATGGTATTTTCATCTAGCAATATAGGTTCAGTTCCTATATGTCCTGATCCTCTTGATAATAAACGACTTTCAATTGGCAGATATAAAACTATATGTAAAATACCAAAATATTTTCTTAATAATGGTGAACATACAATTTCAGTATTTATAGGCGCAGGAAGCCCAAACTTTAAAACTATTCTTTCACAAAAAGATATTTTATCTTTTCGAGTAGAAGATGGAGGTGAAATGCGAAATGAGTTTCATGGTCCTTGGCAGGGGGCTGTTAGACCAAGGCTTGACTGGAGTTCAGAAAAAATAGAATAATAAGAAGAATGAATGATTATGAAAAATTCAGATAATAAAAAAGCACTAATTACTGGAATTACTGGTATGGTAGGTTCACATTTAGCTGATTATCTCATTGAAAAAACAAATTGGGATATTCATGGGATGTGTCGCTGGCGAAGCCCTCAAGATAATATTGATCATTTAATTCCCATGGTAAACAATAATGATAGAGTCTTTTTTCATTACGGAGACTTATGTGACTATATTTCGATGGAAAACGTAATTAATGAAGTTAAACCAGATTATGTTTTTCATCTTGCAGCTCAGAGCTTCCCGCAGACTAGTTTCACTTCACCTAATAATACTTTTCAAACAAATATTCAAGGAACAGAAAATCTTTTAGAATCAATTAGAAAATGTTCAAATATAGACCCTTTTATTCATGTATGTTCTTCATCAGAAGTGTTTGGAAGGGTTCCAAAAGAAAAAACCCCTATAAATGAAGAGTGTAATTTTCACCCAGCATCTCCTTACGCAATTTCAAAAGTTGGTACTGACTTAATAGGGAGGTTTCATGCTGAGGCTTACGGCTTAAAGGTGATGGTTACGAGAATGTTTACCCATACTGGACCAAGACGCGGAGATGTTTTTGTTGAATCTACCTTTGCTAAACAAATCGCAATGATTGAAGCTGGACAAATCAAACCAACTATTAAGGTAGGAAATTTGGATTCTTTAAGAACATTTGCCGATGTGCGTGATGCAGTAAGGGCCTATTATTTACTTTTAACCGTTAATCCAATACCTGGTGAATATTATAATATTGGAGGAGACTATACTTGTAAAATTGGCGATATGCTCGATTATCTTTTATCCCTCTCAAAGGTTGAGAAAATTAAAATCAAAGTTGATGAAAGCCGATTAAGACCAATTGATGCAGATCTTCAAATTCCGGATACTAGAAAATTTCGTAGTCATACTAACTGGAAACCTCAATTATCATTTGAAAAGACTATGAAAGATTTATTAAATTATTGGAGAGAAAATATCAAAAGTGGCCGAAATTACTTTACCCGATAAATCCTATTCATTATCACAAAAATTAATGATATATATCCAAGATAATTTTTATTTAGTTGATTTCATGAATTTTATTTATTCAAACAATAAGTTTCATGTCAATTTTCAACCTGACATTAATCACTATTACTTTAACAAATATAGAAAGTTTCAGCGTATTGTTACGGAGATTTTATGAACATACCAAATCATCTTAAAAAGGTTAGAGATGTTAAACATACCAAAGAAGACCTCATTCTTTTTGAAGAAAAAGTAAAAAAACATTATGAGGATGCATTAATTTCTGCGCCAGTTCATTTATCAAAAGGAAATGAAGAACAAGTGATGAAAATTTTTCAATATGTACATCCAGATGATTGGGTATTTTCATCATGGAGAAATCATTACCATGCTCTACTTCATGGCCTAGATGAAAAAACTTTGATGGAGGATATTATCGATGGAAGGAGTATGAGTACAAATTCCACAAAACCTAATTTTTATTCCTCATCTATTGTTGGTGGAATAATTCCTATAGCTGTTGGAACTGCTAAAGCCCAGAAATTGAAAAACTCATCTTTCAAAACATGGTGTTTTATTGGTGACATGACATTTGAAACTGGGATTTTTTATGAAGCATATAAGTATGTAAAAAATCTAAATCTTCCACTTCAATTTGTTGTTGAGGATAATAATTTAAGTACAAATACACCGACTGATGAGACTTGGGGTGGAATTAAAAAGAGTATTCCCTCAGATGTTATTTATTATAAATACGAAAGAGAATACCCTCACCATGGAACTGGAAATTGGGTGTTATTTTAAAAGTAGAATATGAGTTATAAAGAAGAATTAATAAAGTCTATGGAGTGGTTGTCTAAAAAAAACAATACCATGTTTATTGGTCAATCAGTTAAATATAGTGGTAATGCAATTTTTAACACCTTAAAGTCTATACCCAACGATAAAAAAATTGAAACACCAGTTTTTGAGGAACTTCAAATGGGTCTTTCAATAGGTCTAGCTCTTGAAGGCTATGTTCCAATTACATGCTACCCTAGATTTGATTTTCTAATTTTGGCCTGCAATCAACTTGTAAATCACCTTGATAAAATTGATTTTATGTCAAAGGGAATGATGAAGCCAAGAGTAATCATACGAACTTCAATTGGAGCTAAAAAACCTCTTGATGGAGGAATTCAGCATACACAAGACCACACCAAAGCTTTTAAAGAATTTTTGAAAAATGTTGACGTGGTTTTGCTTAATGAACCAGATGAAATTCTTCCAGCTTACAAAACTGCCTACGAAAGAGAAGATTCAAAATCCACCTTAATGATTGAATGGGGTGATTATTATAATGAAAAATAAAGAAAGAGAACGATTCTATGCCGGCTGATAGAAAAAATAAAAAAACAATACTTACTTTAAGACGCCATAAAAAAGAAGGAGTTAAAACGGTTTTGGTTACTGCCTATGACTATCCTCAAGCGTTAATTGCTGATCAATCTGGAGTTGATGCTATATTAGTTGGTGATTCAATGGGGATGACAACTTTTGGATATAAATCAACCATTCCTGTTACAATGGATGCAATGATTTTACATGCAGAGGCGGTTTCTAGAGGATCAAAAGACGCCTTTTTAATTGGAGATATGCCATATATGTCTTACCAACCATCCAATCAAATAGCCGTAGAAAATTCTGGAAGATTTATTAAATCTGGTATGGATTGTGTTAAAGTTGAAGGGGCCATGATTGAAAGAGTTAAGGCAATTTGTGACGCTGGAATAATGGTGATGAGTCATTTGGGCTTAACTCCCCACACAAGAGCAAAATTAGGTGGCTATAGAGTTCAGGGTAAAACTGCAAAAACTGTAGAAATAGTTTTAAATCAAGCTTTGAGCCTTCAAGATGCAGGCTGTTCATTTTTATTATTAGAAGCTATGCCATCAGAGCCAGCGGCTCTTATAGCTGAAAAACTTGATATACCAGTATATGGTATTGGAGCTGGTGATAGAGTAGATGGACAGTTAGTTATTTTACATGATCTAGTTGGACTTTTTTGGGAATTCAAATCAAAGTTTGTAAAAAGGTATTGTGAGGCTGGGCAATTAATTCAAAAGGCGTTAGAAAATTACTCATCTGATGTTAGAGATGGGTCTTTTCCAAGTGAAGAAAACTTTTATGCAATTAAAGAAGAAGAATTAGAAAAATTATTAGGTGATTCAAGTTGGAAGTATGAAAAGCTTCGCGTTGAAAATCTTGCTAACCCTAGCCATAGCGTAACACCTAGAACAGGAAAAAATTCTAAGAAAAATAAAAACCGATCTAAATAAATTTTTTTTAGAAGATCACATCATGAATGAAGTTAGATTAGCTGATTATTTAACAAGCTACCTTTATAATATAGGTATAAAAAACGTGTTTATGCTTTCAGGCACAGGCTCAATTCATCTAGATGATGCATTTGCTCACCAAAAAGGGATGAATTATATCTGTGCTCGACATGAGGCTGCTGCAGCTATGATGGCAACTGCATCTGCCAAACTTGATGGTACAATTGGTGTTGTTATTGCCACGACTGGACCTGGTGGCACAAATGCTATAGGTGGAGTAGCGGAGGCATGGGTAGACTCTGTGCCGATACTTGTTATATCAGGCCAAGTATATAATGAGCAGATTTCTAAGAATGTTAGATCTTTTGGAGTTCAAGGTTTTAATATAATTGAAAATGTCAAGAAAATTACTAAATATGCTGAACAAATAAATGACCCTAGCACTATAAGATTTCATTTAGAAAAAGCAATTTATTTTGCTAATGAGGGTAGGCCTGGTCCTGTTTGGCTTGATATTCCTTTTGATATTCAAGCTAAGAAAATAAATCCTAAAAAATTAGATGGTTACGTTCCTGAAGAATCAATATCTTTTGAAAAAAACAAGCATCAATTAGAACCGGTTCTAAAAGAATTGAAACAATCCAAAAAACCATTGATTGTTTTTGGTCAAGGAGTACGTAATTCAAATGCAATTTCAAACTTTAATGATATGATTAATGAATTGAAAATTCCATCGATTTCTGCAAGGATGGCTATAGATATTCTAGAATTCGATCACCCATATTATTTTGGTCTAGGTGGAATGAGAGGTCAAAAAACTCCAGCAAAATTATTAAAAGAATGTGACTTAATAATTGCTCTTGGAACAAGTTTTACTCACGCTTTTGCTGGTCAAAGATATGATCAATTTAATTCCAAAACAAAAATCATCATGGTAAACCTTGATGCTTATGAAATGACCAAAAAGAATCTCAAAGTTGATTTTCAATTAAAAATGGACGTCAAGATTTTTATTGAGATAATTCTTAATTCATTAAAGAACGATAAGCTAAGCCATAATTACTCTGATTGGATTTCTGAGTGCAAGAAAATAAAAGCAGATTCAGAAATTAATTTTATTAAATCAAATCCTATCAATTCTTATTATTTCATTGAAAAACTAAACAACCATACTAACTCTACCCATATCTTTGTAAACGATGCTGGAAGCGCAAATTATATATGTTCACAGGGTTTGAAGATTAAAAAAGGACAACGTGAATTAACTTCTGGAGCTTTTTATAGTATGGGTGTTGCGGTTCCTTTATCCATTGGAGCGAGCATTGCTAGACCCAACAGTCAAATTATTGCTATCACAGGCGATGGGTCTATAGAATTAAACATTCAAGAGTTAAGAACTATTTCAATTAATAATTTAAATATTAAGCTTTTTATTATAAACAATGGCGGATACGCTTCAATAAGAAAATCTCAGGATGATATGGTAGGTGGTCGCTATACTGATGATGATGAAATACTTAACTTTTCAAAAGTTGCCGATGCTTTTGAACTCCCTTTTCATTTAATTGATGACTTTAGAGAAATTGATTCAAAATTGCAAAAAATATTCAAATCTGACAATCCTGCTTTGATAGAATTAGTATGTGATCCAAATCAAGAAATTTTTGAAGTTTTTAGTGAATAGAAATTTTGAAAAAAAAAGATATAAATAATTTAATAAATAAAGCTGCATATGTTCGAATTAGAGCGCTTGAAGATGCGGTAAGAGCTGGAAAAGGACACCTCGGAGGTTCATTTTCATGTGTTGAATTACTTGTATCTCTTTATTATGGGAATTTTATTAATATTAGTCCTAAAAATTATTCTGATCCCAAAAGAGACTTCTTTATCATGGGAAAGGGACATGCCTGCTTAGCTTTATATCCGATTTTATATGACTTAGGTTTTATTTCTAAAAAAAGATATTTAGAATACGGAAAAAACGGATCAAGTCTGGGCGGTCAGCTTGATGTTTCGATACCTGGAGTTGAATATAATACTGGATCTCTAGGTCATGCTCTTGGGATTTGTGCTGGTATTTCAAAAGCATCAAAAATAAATAATCATAGTAGCCGAGCAATAGCATTATTAGGCGATGCAGAGTGCGACGAGGGGTCAATATGGGAAGCAATTATGTTTGCTGCTGAACATAAATTAAATAATCTAATTTGTATCGTTGATAGAAATAGACTTTCAGTCACTCAAAAAATTGAGTCCGAAGTTTTATTTGGACGATTCGAAAAAAAAATGAATCTATTTGAATGGGATTGCCATATTATTGATGGTCATAATTTTTTAGAGATTTTCAAAGCGCTAAATGATGCTAAAAATTCCAAAAGACCAATTATGATACTAGCAAATACTATTAAGGGTAAAGGTATAAGTTTTATGGAAAATGATATTAAATGGCATCATTCAATTCCCTCTGAAAAAGAAATTAAAATTGCGAGAAAAGAGTTAGGAATAAAAAGCAATTTTATATGAGCTTAGATAAAAAAGACATAAGGGATGCTTTTTTTGATGAACTCTATATTAAGGGCTCTCAAAATAAAGACATAGTAATCTTGAGTGCAGACATGGACGCCTTTAGCCTTAGAAAATTTTCAAAAGATTTTCCTGAGCAATATATAAATGTTGGCGTTTCAGAACAAAATATGATAAATATCGCAGCTGGCTTAGCCTTGTCTGGTAAAATAGTTTTTTGTTATAGCATCGCATCTTTTGCAACTATGAGATGTTTTGAGCAGATAAAAGTAAATATCTGCAGTTTAAACCTCCCCGTTTCTATCATTGGCGCAGGGGCAGGATTTTCATTTGGCTATGATGGACCTACGCATCATGGCCATCAAGATTTGTCTTCGATGAGATTAATTCCAGAGATGACAATTCTTGAATTAAGTTCAAATGATATTGCTCAAAAATCAATTGATTACAGTATAAAAAATAAAGGACCGATATATATTCGTCTTGACAAAGGCCCTTTTCCTGATTGGAATAAACATAAAATTAATTTTTCAAAAGGCTATAGAATCTTAAAGCCATTAAAAAAAGTTAATTTAGTATCTAATGGTTACATGGCTAGAAAAGTTTTAAATGTAGCTAACAAGCTAAGCAAGCTAGGTTTAGATTTTGGAGTTATAGATTTATTCATGATAAAACCTTTTCCTCTAGATTTTATTAGCGAAGTTATAAATGAATCAGTCAAAATAATTTCCATTGAGGAAAGTTGTAAAACTGGTGGTTTAGGCACTGCCCTGTCTGAGGTGATTGCGCAAAATAATGTAGATACTAAGTTACAAGTTATAGGAGCACCCGATAAACAATTCATTGAATATGGCGACAGGGAATGGTTTTTAGATAAATATAATTTATCAGAAAATGGCATTATTGAATCAATTAATAAAAATTTCAAGGAATTAAATACATGAATCCTGAGTTAAAAAAAGTGTCAGTTAGCGATTTTGCTAATCATTTTGGTACAAGTAAAAATGACTTTGATGATGAAATAAAAAAAATGATAAATGAGATTGATTTTAGCTATTATGAATTATCAGAAAGTGAAAATTTAAAGACTATCTTAGAGATTCTTAAAAGAATAGAATTAGATGAACAAAAAATTGCTAGCAAGGAAAGAGAAAATGTATGGCAAAAAGGATGGAATGAAAATTACACAGAATTTATTAAAAGCAATTACAACCTAGATACCCTAATTCCCAAATTCATTCGCCCTAATCAATTAATAAGATTAAACAGAAGATTTATAAAGCCTGCAAACAACTTATTTGAATTTGACTTTTTTCGTGTTTTTAGATATTGGTTATTTAGCAAATATTTTTCAGAGTTTGATAGCATATATGAATTTGGGTGTGGAACAGGAATGAACTTAGTAGAGCTTTCAAAGTTATATCCTGAAAAAAAATTATATGGATCAGATTTTGTAAAGTCATCTGTGAATCTTGTGAATGAGATTGCAAAAGCATTTGATCTTAATTTAAAGGGTTTTCAATTTGATATGATCAATCCTAATTTTGATTTTAAAATTGATTCAAATAGTATATTTTACACATTTGGAGCATTAGAACAGCTTGGTAGTCAAACAGAAAAAATGTTAAGATATATTTTAAAACAAAAACCAAAATTAATTGTGCATCTTGAGCCAACAATTGAACTTTATGATGAAAATAATTTAATTGATTATTTAGCAATAAAATTTCATAAAAAACGTGGATATACTGAAGGATATTTACCAATGCTAAAAAAACTTGAAAAAGAAGGTGAGATTAAAATTGTGAAAGAAAAGCGCTTGGAATTTGGAAGTTTATTGATGGAAGGTTTTACTTATTTTATCTGGAAAATCAGTTAATTTATGGATCTTGGTATTAAAGGAAAGTACGCAGTAGTAACTGGGGGTACTCATGGCATAGGATTAGCCACCGCACTTAGACTTGCTGGCGAAGGGTGTAATATCGCAGTTTGTTCACGTACAAATAATAGAATAAATTCAGCTATAGAACTTATTCAAAAATTTCAAGTAAAATGCATTGGAATGCAGGTTGATGTACTAAAGCCAGAGACAATTAATAAGTTTTGTGATTTCATAATTAAGAAATGGGGCTCTATTGATATCCTAGTAAATAATGTTGGAGGAGGAGGAAGGTGGGGTAATGAGAATATTGAACAAAATGATGACAATGTTTGGATTGATGTATATAATAAAAATGCAATGGCCGCAGTTAGATTTACAAAATTTTTTATCCCATATATGAAAAAACAAAAATGGGGAAGAGTTATTACAGTTGCATCTAGATACGGTAGGGAAGGTGGCGGTAGACCATGGTTTAATATGGCAAATAGCGCTGAAATAAGCTTAATGAAAACCCTTTCTTTAAACTATGAGTTAGCTCGAGCAAACATAACTTTTAATTCAGTTTCTCCTGGCGGAATAGAAATTAAAAATACTGGATGGGATAAAGAAAAAGCTAAAAATCCAGAAAAGTTCGATAAAATGATTGATAAAGATTTTCCAATGGGTAGAATGGGTACGCCTGAAGAGGTTGCTGATGTAATAACATTTCTTTGTTCTGCAAATGCAACTCTCGTTTCAGGAGCTTCCATCCCAATTGACGGCGGTGAAAGTAAAGCATTCTAACAAAATATCAACATGATTAATAGTGATATAGAAAAAAGTTTTAAAGCCAAAAATTGTTTAGTAACAGGTGGTACCGGACTTATTGGCAGGGAAGTTGTAAGATTATTGTGTGATTTTGGATCAAATGTAAAAATTGTTTCACTTGATGATATAAATGTTGATGATAGAGCTAATCATATTCAATCAGATTTAACAAACTTCGATATTTGCAAAGAAATTACAAAAGATGTTGACTTTGTTTTTCATTTAGCAGGAATTAAAGGTTCTATTGAAGTTACCAAAGCAATGCCCGCAAGTTTTTTTGTTCCTTTAATGATGTTTAATACAAATCTTTTAGAAGCCTCAAGGCTAAACTCAGTCAAGAAGCTCGTTTACACTAGCTCAATAGGTGCATATTCAAGTTCCGAAGTATTTATTGAAACAAAAAATAGAGACCATTCACCAATGGATATGTATCCTGGGTGGGCAAAAAGAATGGCTGAATTACAAATCAAAGCTTACAAAGAACAATACAATTTAAATTGGTCAATTGTTCGCCCATGCAACGTTTACGGTCCTGGTGACAATTTTGACCCAGATAATGCCATGGTAATCCCATCTTTAATGATGAGAATAAATAGGGGAGAAAATCCTTTACTAGTTTGGGGTGATGGATCTGCTATCAGAGACTTTGCTTTTAGTAGAGACGTAGCTATGGGGGTTATTTTAGCTTTGCATTATGGTACTAGAGGTGACTTTGTAAATCTTGGTAGTGGCAAGGGAGTAACAATTAAAGACTTAGTTAAAACTCTAAATGAATTTATTGATTTTGAATATGAATTTGACATATCAAAATCTTCGGGGTTTCCAAAAAGAGTAATGAATATTGAACGCGCTATGGAATGGATAAAATATTCTCCATCCACCACTTTATTAGATGGTTTAAAAGAAACTTGGGAATGGTTTATGAATAACCAAAATGAATATTTAAAAAGAAAAAATTATTTTGTAAATAAATGATAGTTGAAAAAACAAATCTTGAAGGTGTTTTGAAAATAAAGCTTGATGCTTTTGAGGATCACAGAGGGTATTACTTAGAAACTTATAATGAAGAGCTTTATTCGAAGCATGGAATAAATACTAAATTTGTTCAAGATGATATTTCAGTCTCTAAGCAGAATGTTTTGAGAGGCATTCATGGAGATTTAGAGACTTGGAAATTAGTTAGTTGTTATTTTGGAGAATTTTTTTTAGTAGTAGTTAACAATGACAAAAAATCCGATCAATATAAGAAATTTGATTCGTTTATACTTTCAGATAAAGAAAGAGTACAAATATTGATACCGCCTAAATTTGGTAATGGACATCTGGTTCTATCAAATCAATCAATATTTAATTACAAACAAAGTACATATTATAATCCAAATGGACAATTCACTATACTCTGGAATGACCCAGAATATGGAATTAACTGGCCAATAAATAATCCTATTTTATCCGAAAGAGATAAAATAGGAAAGTTTGTAAAATAAATTGTCAAATTTTTATAATTCAAAAAATATTTTAGTTGCTGGAGGTGCTGGATTTGTTGGCACAAATTTAATTGATAAATTGGTTTCAATTGGAGCTAATGTAAAAGCAACATTACATACAAATAATCCTATAAAAAAACATAATGAAGTAGAATACATTTACTGTGATTTAACTAATTCTGCAGAAACTAAAAAAATATGTCAAAATATTGATTATGTATTTATGTGCGCGGCAAATACTTCTGGAGCAAAAGTTATCTTAAATACTCCGTTGGTTCATTTAACTCCAAATATATTAATGAATATGAATATGCTGGAATCTGCTTATGAAAATCGAGTGAAAAAATTTTTATTTCTGAGTAGCAATACTGTTTATCCTCTTACAGATTATGCTGTAAAAGAATCAGATGTAAATAATGTATTTTATGATAGCTATCATATTGTAGCATGGATGAAGCGTTTTACTGAAATAGTTTGTGATATGTATTCAACTAAAATATCAGACCCTATGGAGACAATAATTGTTCGCCCAGGAAATCTTTATGGTCCTTATGACAAATTTGACAGGGAAAAATCAAAAGTTATACCGGCTTTAATTAGGCGAGCTGTAGAAAAACAAAATCCTTTTGAAGTTTGGGGAGATGGTATGGATTTAAAAGATTTTTTATATATCGATGATTTTATCGAAGGCTTATTATTATCTATGGAGTCATTAAAGAGTTCTGATCCTATAAATATAGCATATGGTAGCGCGATTACAATAAAGGATGTTTTAAAAGAAATATTGGCTGCTACGAATCATGATGATGTTTCGGTAAAATATGATACATCAAAGCCAACTATGATTCCAAAGCGCTTAATAGATATTAGCTTAGCAAAGAAAAGATTAGGTTGGCAACCTAAAATCAATATCAGGGTTGGAATTCAAAAAACAGTTGATTGGTATAAAAATGAAATTAATAATAAATCACCTGAGGGTTAATAATGATAATTAGCAGAACTCCATTCCGAATATCTTTTTTTGGGGGTGGCACTGATTACCCTGCATGGTACAATAATCATAATGGTAGCGTTATAAGTTCAACCATTAACAAATATTGTTTCATTACTGCAAGATATTTGCCTCCCTTTTTTGATTATAACTATAGAATTAGATATTATAAACATGAGGAAACTCAAACTCTAGATCAAATTCAACACCCTTCTGTGAGGGAAAGTGCAAAACATCTTGGTATAGAAAAAGGTTTTGAAATAGTTCACAATGCCGATTTGCCTGCACAATCTGGACTAGGCTCAAGCTCTACCTTTACTGTTGGGTTAATTAATGCACTTCATGCAATGCAAAACTACATGCCCACAAAAAAAGAGTTAGCCCATCAAGCAATTTATATTGAGCAAAATCTAATTGGTGAGAGCGTTGGGTCTCAAGATCAGACTGCTGCAGCATTTGGAGGTTTAAACAAGATTAATTTTAATACTGATAATATAGACGTCGAATCAATTATCCTATCAAGGGATAGGCTAGAAAAACTCCAAGAAAATCTGATGCTTTTTTTTACTGGTTTTTCTCGAACAGCTTCAGATATAGCAAAAAAACAAATTGAACTTACTCCTCAAAAAGAAAATGAACTTAATTTGATGCTAGATATTAAAAATGAAGCCTTTGAAAAATTAACTAAGAATAGTGTATCTCTTGATGAATTTGGTATTTTGCTAAATGATCAATGGAGTGTAAAAAGAAATATAACAGAGAAAATTTCAAACAGTGAAATTGATCAAATTTATGAGGCTGGTATAAATGCAGGTGCACTTGGAGGCAAATTATTAGGAGCTGGAGGAGGAGGTTTTATGCTTTTTTATGTGCCTAAACATAAGCAAAATAAAGTGAAAGAAACGTTGGGAAATAAACTTCATGTACCCTTTAGATTTGATTTTACTGGTTCCAAAATAATATATTATTCTCATCCTGAAAAATAAAGGTTTAAAGAAATATTGGAAATTGACACTCTAATTTTAGCCGGTGGAAAAGGATCTAGGCTTCAACCAGTCATGAACAATAAACCGAAATGTCTTGCCTTAATTAATGGTGTCCCCTTCATTGATATTTTACTTGATGATTGTATACGAAAAGGGCTTAGAAATTTTATTGTTTGTGTTGGCATGTATAGTGATCAAGTTGTTGATTATTTAAGTAAGCGTAATGATTGTAACATAGTTTTTTCAAATGAAGATGAACCATTAGGCACTGGAGGGGCAATTAAGAATGCAAAGAACTTAATTAAAAGTGATCCTTTTGTTGTAATGAATGGTGATTCTTACATTGATTATAATGTTCAAAATTTGATAAAGAAACAGGTCGTGTTTTTAGGTTCTATACTGCTTTATCAAAATTCAAACTCCAAATCATTTGGAGCAGTTAATATTAATTCTGAAGGAATTGTAATTGAATTTTCTGAAAAATCAAATCAATCAGAAACTAAATTATTAAATGCTGGAAGATATATTTTTTCGAAAAAAATATTTGATTTTTTCCCAACAAAAAACAAGTTTTCTCTAGAATATGATATTTTACCAATTGTTACAAAAAAAAAGCTAATGAATTCATTAATTTCAAAAAATGATTCATATGATATAGGGACACCTAATAGATTAAAAAAAGCAGAAGATTATTTTAATGAATTACGAAACTAACAATACTGATGAAATCTCAATTTTCATCCCAACGAAAAATAGAAACCCTTTTTTAACAAGATTAATCAAATATTATAGTAATAAATCATTTATTGGAAAATTAATTATTTTTGATGCAAGTGATGGAAAAGATCTAAAAAAGAACAAACAGTTGCTCTCGAGAAAATATACATTTAGCACGGATCACATAATTGAAAATAAAAGACCAATGATTTCATTAAATAGTCACCTAGATTTAATAAATACAAGGTTTGCTACAGTATGCAATGATGACGATATTCTTACTTTTGAAGGACTTAACAAATCATCTGAATTATTGAAAAAGAATAATTCCTTTTCAGCATGTTGGGGTACAGGGCTTAAGGTAAAAACTAAGAATGATGACCCATTTGAAAATATTACAAAACAAAAAAATACAAAAAGCAATTTTGAATATAATGATAAAATTGAATTTCTTTATGAAATTGCACGCGCCGGAGGATATGATATTATATTTTGTCTTCAAGATAAAAACAATTTTCAGAAAATCATTAAATTTGCGCTCCAATTTGATTGTGAAATTTTCCAAAGCTTAGCAATGAATTTTATGACGGCATTAACTGCAAATTTCAAATTAATCAAAGAATTGTATTTAATACGCCAAAATCATTCTTCAAGAGATATTACTAGCTTAAGAGCTGATCCCTATACATGGTTTACCCAGAAAAACTTTTCAAATGATTTAAAGAAATTTATAGAATTATTTAAAATAGAGATTAAAAATAAAGAAAATCTCTCTCTGGATCAATCAGAAATAATAATTAAAAATGCACTCAATTTTTTATTAATAAATAGACTAGAAAGCAAAAGATTTTCAACAAATAAATCAAAATTATTATCTATATTTAAAAAACCAAAAAATGAGGTATATAATTTTTCTAAAGAAACTTTTTCATCTTTGAAGTAATTATTATTAATTATCAAACTAGTTTTATTTTTCTATTATGATTGAAAATGAAATAAGTTATATAAAGTAAGAAAATTTATAATAAATTTGAAAACTATTGCAATTATTCCAGCCCGCGGTGGATCAAAATCAATCCCCAAAAAGAATATAAAAATTTTTTGCGGAAAACCATTACTTTATTATACAATAAATACAGCTTTGAAATCTTCACTGATTAATAGGGTTATCGTAAGTTCAGATGACAAAGAAATAATTGATATAGCTTTAAGTTATGGTGCCGAAGCTCCATTTATTAGACCTGAAAATATATCAAGAGACGACACGACTGATTTACCAGTATTTAAGCATTGCTTAGACTATTTAAAGAATATTGAAGGGTACGAACCTGAGATAGTCGTTCATCTACGTCCAACATCTCCTTTAAGAACTTTAGAAATGATTGATAAAGGTATTAATTTACTTATAAACAATCCTAATGCTGATTCAGTAAGAACTGTTTGCGAACCAAGTCAGAATCCTTATAAAATGTGGAAAATTACCAACAATGGATTTATAAGTCCGTTAATTGATACTGGTTTAAATGAACCCTATAATCAGCCTCGCCAAAATCTACCAAAAGTATACTGGCAAAACGGATATATTGATATAGTTAGATTAAATACAATCATTAATAAAAAATCAATGACTGGAGACTCAATCATTCCTTTGGTAGTAGATGAAAAACATATTATTGATATTGATAGTAATATAACATTTAAACTTGCTGAAATGTTATTTAATGGAGAAGAAAGTGAACAATGAACCCCTTACTTCTAAAAATAATTGTCTGCCCTAAGTGTAAAAAAGAAATTAACTATAATGAAAAAAATAATATTCAAGATTGCGATAGTTGTGGAAAAAATTATGAAATCTTAGATCATATATTGTGCTTTGCAAATTTAAGTGATAAGACTATTATTAGCTCTAAACCAAAGCCTCCAGGAAAAGGATCAAATTGGCGCAAAGAAAATTGGTTGTTTAATTGTAATTTTGCTGATGGTCTTTCGCCAGATGATATTATTTTAGAAATTGGATGTGGTAGAGGTTATTTTAAATCAATATTCAAGAAAAACTATATTGGATTAGATGTAAATGCATATAAAGAAGCCGATATTATTTGCGACTTAACTAAAGAAAATTGCATTAGAGAAAAATCGTTAGACGTTGTATTGCTTAATAATGTCCTAGAACATGTTTATGACTACACATCTTTAATTAAAGCTGCCTCTCTTTCCCTTAAAATTGGGGGAAAAATGCTCATAACTGTTCCATTTAGTAGTATAATGCATCAAGTGCCACATGATTATTTTAGACTTACACAATTTGCATTAAAAACTTTACTTGAAGAAAATGATATGAAAATAACCACATTCGAGGCTGTGTATTCCCCTATCATAGAAATACGAAGGTCTCTAAATAGACTTATACAGTCTTTTGATTCAAATCCTAGAAATGCACTAGCTACAATATTTATTAAATTTTTACTCATTCAACTTAAGATTGCAACTAAAATATCTAATGGAATATACCCAAACGGAATTGTTTCCATATTAAATAATGAAATAAAAGAATCAGATCATAATTATAAAAGCCCAATAGGATATCAATTAGTAGCTCAAAAAACATAGTATGATTAATATTTTATTATGAAAGCGCTAATAATTGGACTCGGATCTATAGGTAGAAGACATTTAAGTAATCTTGATGCTCTTGGCGTTAATTCTATATCTATTTTTAGAAATAAAAATAAACTTGATTCAAAAATTTCTCATAATGGATATGAAATATTTACAAATATAAATGAAGCAATGAGGAAAAAATATGATTTGATTATAATTTCCAATCCTACATCTTTACATGATAAATATACTAAAATTGCTTTAGATGCAAAATGCAATGTTTACATTGAAAAACCAATTTCAAACAAGCTAGATAAAATCAATAATTTTATTGAAATGCAAAAAAAATATAAATTATGTGTTCAAGTAGGATGCCAATTACGTTTTCACCCGCATTTAGAAAAAATTAGAAAATGGATCAAAAGCAATAAAATAGGAAAAATATATTCAGTGGTTTCGGATGTTGGAGAGAATTTACCTGACTGGCATCCATGGGAAGATTATACCCAAAGTTATGCATCAAGGAAAGATCTTGGAGGAGGGGTAATTCTTACCATGATACACGAAATAGATTATTTATTTTGGTTATTTGGCCCATTAAAACTTCAAAAAGCTATAGGAGGCAAGAGATCAAATCTTAAAATTGATGTTGAGGATACTGCTATGCTAAGCTTAACAGGAAAAAAAAATGTTCCTATCCATCTCAGAATGGATTATTATAGGCAAACTCCTTCAAGAACATTAAATATTATTGGCGAAAAAGGAGAAATTTTTTGGGATTATTACAAGAAAAAATTGTCTTTTTCAGGTGTTAATAATAATAATCAGAATTTAAAATTAGATAAGAATTGGGATAGAAATGATTTGTTTATTAGCATAATGAAAGATTTTCTTAATGGTATTAAATTAAAAAAAGAAATTCGCAGTCCATTGTCTGATGGGCTTGACGTACTTAAGATAGCATTAGAAGCAAAAAAAGAAATCGGAGACTTATGAGCGACTCATTATATAATAATACTGATTTTGATTTAAGCAATAAAGTGGCTGTTGTTACTGGTGGATGCGGTTTGCTAGGCAAAGAATTTTCAAGAGCATTATTATCTGCTGGAGCAAAAGTTATAATTGGAGATATAGATAAGGACAAATTAATTCAATTTAGCGAAACGCTCAGCAAAAAGTATTCAAAGTCTCGTTTTTCCATTGAAGAACTTGATATTTCAAATATAAAATCAATTGATATTTTTATTAATAAAGTTGAAAAGTTATACAAGAGAGTTGATATACTGGTTAATAGTGCAGCAATTGATCCTAAATTTGAAAAGAAATCAAATACCGATGAATTTATAGATTTTGAAAATTTTCCACTATCTGCTTGGAATCAATCAATTGATATTAATCTAACTGCTACATTTCAAATAACTCAAGCTGTTTGTCGTATTATGAAGAAATATAATAAGGGGTCAATAATAAATATTGGTTCTAATTATGGACTAGTTGCCCCTGATCAAAGAATTTATAAGAAAGATGATAGCTCAAGTCAACCTTATAAGCCGGTAATATATTCTGTGTGCAAATCAGCCTTAATTGGGTTTACTAAATATTTATCTTCATATTATAGCGGTACAAAAATAAGAGTTAATATTCTAACCCCTGCTGGAGTTTATAATGATCATGATGAAGAATTTGAGAAACGATATTCAAATAATACAATATTAAGACGAATGTCAAATAAAGAGGAGTATTGGGGAAGTATAATATTTCTAGCATCAGACGCCTCAAGCTATATGACAGGTTCAAATTTGATTGTAGATGGTGGATGGACATCTTTATAATAAAATTAATGAGGTAAAAATGTATAAAAAGCCAACACTAATAGCAGAGATAGGATGTAATCATTTGGGTGAAATAAGCATAGCTAAGAAATTTATCGATACTGCTGCTAATTTTTGTGAAATTAAACATGTAAAATTTCAAAAACGAAATAATAAAGAGTTATTACCATCAGATCAATATAACCTTCCCCATCCAGTTCCTGAAAATTCATATGGAGGCACATATGGGGAGCATAGAGAATACCTGGAGTTTAATATTGATGAGCATAAAGAATTAAAAAAATATTGCGAAGATTTAGGATTGACTTATTCAACCTCAGTTTGGGATCTTACATCAGCAAAAGAAATTTGCTCTATTGAGCCAGAATATATAAAAATTCCATCTGCAACAAATACAAATTATGAATTACTATCATTTTTATGCCAAAATTATTTTGGGAAAATTCATATTTCATTAGGTATGACAACAAAAAGTGAAGAGCAGAAAATTATTCAACTTTTTAAAGATTCCAATAGGATAAAGGATTTAATTATCTATGCTTGTACATCTGGATATCCCGTTCCTTTTGCTGATCTATGTATTCTAGAGGTTAAAAGGATCAAAGAATCATATGCAGATATTGTAGGTGGAATTGGTTTTTCGGGCCATCATAATGGGATTTCTGTAGATATAGGTGCTTATACACTAGGTGCTAATTATATTGAGAGACATTTTACTTTAGATAGAACTTGGAAGGGTACAGATCATGCTGCCTCACTTGAGCCAGACGGATTTCGTCGTCTAAAAAGAGATTTAGACCATATATATCAATCGCTAAGCTATAAAGATAAAGAGATATTGGATATTGAAGAACCTCAAAGAAAAAAATTAAAATGGTTTAAATAAAGTTAAAGAGTAATCTTCATAAAATTATAATTAAAATTTTTAATTATAATAAATATATCGGTAAAAGTACTTTTTATGAAAATAATAATTTTAACCCATGACAATGATAGACATTTTTATTTTTGTAATAAAATAATTCAAAAAACAGACAAAGTTGTTGGTGTCATAACGGGCGCTAAAACCAAAAAGTTAAGCAATAGTAAAAAAAGAAAATTACATAAAAAATATTTTTTCTATATTCTTAGAAATAAATTATTAAATCTTATTTTTCACAATTCGAATAAAAAACTATTCTATGAGAAAAAAACACAAGAAAATATTTTTTTTAAAAATGAAAAATTATTTTTTTGGAATAACTATAAAAAACTCATTCTCGCAGAGTACAATGAAATTCATGATTCAATTAATGATGACTACTACGTTTCTTTAATTAGAAGCAAAAAACCGGATGTTATCTTAGTAATGGGAACATGTTTATTGGGAAAAAGAATAATCGACTCCGCCAAACATGTAATTAACATGCATACCGGACTTTCTCCTTACTATAGAGGTGGCTGGACCAACTTGTTCCCAATAATTAACAAAGAATACGGCTTTTTTGGCGTTACTATTCACAAGATGAGCACCGGAATTGATTCAGGAGATATTATTTTTACGCATAGACCAAAAATTGAAATTAGAGATAATTACTCATCAATTAATTGCAAAGCAATTGTTGAGGGTGTAAAATTAATGATAAGAACTGTAGACCTCATTAAAAATAAAAAAATGAATAGTGTAAAACAATGGACTAATGGAACACTCATATTTGGGAGAAGCTATAATGGATTTATTGCTTTCCTTTATTTTGTTAGATTAAAAAAGTTTATTACAAAATATAAGTCTTTGCAGGATTCTAATTTGCTCCCAAAAATTACATTAATAAAAAACGGAATCAAGAATGATTATTAGAAGTCTTAATAAACTTCAAAAATATTTTACTTCACATATTGTACTCTACCATTCAACATTTAGTAATATTCCGAATGAAATAAAGGATGGATTACATAACATACACCCTGAAGTACTCTACAAGCAAATTACTTGGTATAAGAATAATTTTGATATAGTAAAAGTTGATAAACTTTTTAACGACACGGATATCAAAGGAAAAATGTCAATAACTTTTGATGATGGCTACCAATCGGTAGCAGATGAAGCGTTTCCAATTTTAAAAGAATTAAACGTACCATGTACAATATTCATCAATGGATGTTCTATGGAAAATTCGATATTTTGGAGAGATAAAATCCGATTCATAATAAATCAGCATTTAATCGATGATTTCTTAAATTATTATAAAAACGAAAAAAAAATAAGATTATTAACAAAACATAATTTTTATAAGCACACAAAGTCGCCTATGATTAATAGTAAGTTTATTGATGATCTATGCAGTAATTTTTTGAAGGAAAGGCATGGAAAATTAAAATTAAATAACTACTGCTTTAGATCTCAAAATAAACTAATTGATGATAGTTTAGTTAGTTACGGAAATCATTCCTATAGTCACTATGTCCTATCTTCTTTATCAGCGAATGAGCAAGAGATCGAAATAAGTAAAAATCATAAAATTTTAGAAAATTGCTCAAATAAGTCAAAAATATTCTCAATACCCTTCGGAGGTCCAAAAGATTTTAATTCAACGACTATTGAAATAATAAAGAAATTTGGATATAATGGAGTCCTGTTTTCTCAAGATAAGATTAATTTATTGCAGAACCAAAAAGATACTTATGGCTTAGAAAGATATATGGCCCCTAATTCAGATGCTGGGCTACACAAGTTTTTGCCAAAAGTATTATTAAGAAGTATTTTAATTTAATATTAGATGAAAGCATTTTCATTAATTAGAAGCTATAGATGAAAATACCTTGATAAAAAATTCAAAAATTATTATACCGATTAACGAAGGTATTTCTTACAGGTTTATTTTCCAGACTGATATATTTAAATCGCTCCAAAAAAAATCTAGTTTAATTATTATTTTAGCAAAAAATAAAAATGATTCTTTTTATGATAGCTTGAGATCTTATGATAACGTAATTATTGAAGATTATAGAGAGAACGAGTGCGAATATTTTTTGAAGTCATCAAGAATTCATAACATTCTTCGTATTGCTAGATCTTTTATTCAAAACAATAAATATGATATCACAACTACAATTGGTCACCACAAAGTTTTTCTTCATGATTACAATAAAAAAAATATTAACAAGTTTTATCATGTATCATTTTTATTCGCAATTAACGTATTGGTATACAGTGGTAGAAGGGTAAAGTTTATTAGAAAATTTATTCAAAAATTTGAAAATTTTTTCTATACCCCTAAAATTCATTTAGATATCTTTGAAAAGTATAAGCCCGATATTTTATTAGTTACAAGTTTGGGAACTTTTGATTATGACCAATTATTCATAAGACAGGCAAAGAAAAAAAATGTAAAAACTGTATCTGTAATTCTTAGTTGGGACAATACAACAACAAGAGGATACCCTTCTTCAGAATGTGATCTTGTTATTGCATGGACTGATATTATGAAAGAGGAATTAGTAACATTAAATGATATATCTTCCAAAAAAATAAAAGTTGGAGGCGTAGCTCATTATGATAAATATTTTGATAAAAACTATTTATTATCACGCGAAGAGCTTTACAGAATTCTAAATATTGATCAAAATTTAGAGCTTATATTTTTTGCTACAAAATCTCCAAATTGCTATATTTCAAATCCTTACGTTACTAAACTAATACTAGAAAATTTTGATGATGGAGGCTTGCCAAATAATTATCAATTATTAGTTAGAATGCATCCAATATTTTACAGGAAAAATAATAATAATTTAGTTTTTTCTAATTTTATAAATGAATTTGAGAGTTTGTCGAAAGGACATAATAGACTCACACTTAATCAGCCAATAATTGAAACAAGTTCGCTAAACTATTCAATGCCTGAATCGGAAATCAAATTATTAGCTTCAATTTTATTTCATAGTAAGTTAGTTATAAATGTTTTTTCTACATTAAATATTGAAGCAAGTATTTTTGACACACCAATCGTTAATATTTCTTTTGAAGGTGAAATTGATCAAAAATATAAAAAGGCAAGGTTAGATATTAATCAAGATTTAAACGAAACCCATAATCAAAGAATTGTCAATAGCGGCGGTGTTAATATGGTTTATAAACCAGATGAACTCATAGCTTCTATCAGAAGTGAATTAAATAGTCCAGAAAAAAGAAAATTTGGTAGAAAGAATATTTTAGATAATGAAGTTGGACCGAACAGAGGATCTGCGGGTAAAAAAATAGCAGAATTAATTTTGAGTTAGTTTTTTTATGCTGAGAATTATAAAAGACTTAATTAAATTAATTTTAAGAAGTATTGGCAGAGTAAAGCCAATATCCTCAGATCGTATTTTATATAGATTTTCTACAAAAAAACACCATACCTTTTTTGGCTATTACGACACTTCTCCATTTAATGCTGATGACTCAATTTTATTAGGATGCATAGTTGAAAAAAAAGGATCTCCACAACATAATAATCTTAAACTAGGCTATTTCAATTTAAATCAAAAAAAGCCCGAATTTATTGAGTTTGCTGAATCTAGTGCTTGGTGCTGGCAAATGGGGGCAAGATTAAGATGGATATTAGACAATAAAAACTTAGTTAGCTACAATGCAATTGAAAATGGAAGGTATATAAATGTCTTTCAGAATCCTTTTTCAAAAAAGATAATAGATACTTTTGAATATCCATTTTATGATATTAATAAAAATAGCTCTACAGCAATATCGCTTAATTTTTCAAGACTCGAAAGATTAAGACCAGGATATGGTTATTCTAAATTACCAGACCAATCTATCAATAATAAAAATTCATCGGATGAAGGGCTAATCATTTATGATTTAAAAAATAAAAATATAAAAAAAATAATTAGTTTAGAAGAAATTAGCAATGTTAGGAGTAATTCAGATATGATAAATGCAGAACATTATTTCAATCACGTTTCTTTTTCACCTTATTCTAATCATTTTATTTTTTTTCATTTATGGACAGAATCGAAAAAAAGATTCAGGCGATTATTTATTTATAATGAAGACAAAGAAGAGTTGGAGCTTCTATCAAATAATCCTGTATCTCACTACTCATGGAAAAATGCAGATGAAATTTTAATTACAGAATTAAATAACAAAGTTTTAAAATATAATTTATACAATATTAGCTCTAAGGAATTATTAACCATTGGCGATGATATGCTGACTGAAGATGGGCACCCATCATTCATAGATGATACTAAAATAATTACAGATACCTATCCAAATCTTTTTGGATACCAAAGACTGCTTAGATTTGATATTTTTAAAAAAGAGCTTCTTAGTATTGGTAAGTTTTATTCACCTTCTAAATTCACCTTTGATAATAAATGCGATCTTCATCCTCGTTTAAATAGAAACAAGAATGTAGCATGCGTTGACTCTGGTTCTGTTGGCAGAAGAGAGATGATCCTATTGGAAATTTAGTTTACATATCACAAGTTCATAGTCAATTTCCAAGTAAATGGGCTAATAATTTTCAGGTATTTAAAATGTGTTCAGCTTTTTCTATGAATGGTATCAATACAACTTTATTGGCTACAGCAAATAAAGCTTCAAAAAATAATTACCTAAAAATTAAAGACACTATATGGAGCTATTATGGTGTTAAGAACAAATTTAATATAATTTGGATTAATTTTTGGTACCCCAATATTAGGCTTAAGCATTTTTTTCATGGGTTATTTACCGCTTTATTTTTAATCAATAAAAATTATTCGATTATTTATACTAGGAGTGAGTGGGTTGCAATTTTTTCATCAGTTTTGTTAAGAAAGAAAATTGTTCTAGAGCTTCATAACTTCAAATATAGTTTTTCTCAAAAGCTAGTTGTTAAAAAGTCTATCTTAAATAAAAATATTTCTATTGTATGTATATCTAGTGCATTAAAAAATGAGTTAATTAAGTTTGGATACACTAGAAAAATTATTACGGCACATGATGCAGTAGATCTAGATTTATTCAATTTCGATGTTAATGAAAAAAAGATTAGAAATAAGTATGATATACCTAATTCTAAACCAATTATTACTCATATTGGAAGTGTAAGAAAGGGAAGAGGTTTTGAAACAATTATAAAGGCTTCTTCAAAAATGCAGGACTGTTTGTTTCTATTTGTATGTGGACATGAAGCTGATCTAGAAATAATTAATAATCAAAAAAATAAAAAACAAAATAATATTAAATTTATTGATTTTATTCCTAATTCGGAAATACCTGAGATTCTAAAATCATCTGATATATTGTTAATGACCTATACATCCGAATTAGATACTTTACGTTTTACATCCCCTTTAAAAATGTTTGAATATATGGCCTCTAAAAAGCCTATAATTTCAAGTGACTTTCCAGTATTGAGAGAAGTCTTAAATGATAAAAATTCATTATTGATTCAACCCTCAAATCCAAAGTCATTAGTTGATGCTATAAATAAATTAGTAGATAATAAAACTTTATCGGAAAAAATTTCAAGCCAGGCTTATTCAGATGTAAATAAATATACGTGGAATAAAAGAGCTCAAATAATTATAGATTTTTTAAGAACCTAGTTAATCAAAAATGTTAGAACAAAATCAATATTTCATAAAATCGCTTTTTAATAGAAATATTAAAAAATTTGTTATTTTATTTTGCTCTTCATCAATACTTATCTTTTCTCTTCTTTCAATAATCGGTGGATTAGGGGTAATTATTTTTGCTGCCCTTCTTTTATTATTTACTTTGCCAATAGTAATTTTCTTTGAAAAATTATCAAAAATCAAAGGACTGGTTCTTGGATATGTATTTGCAGTTAACTTTAAATCTTTCTTTCTATTAATAAAGTTGCTAGCATTAAGAGGGAACAAAAAAAATGCTTTAATCATCAACGACGCTGCTGGATACATTGAATCAGCATTTAATCCAAATCTTTTAGAATTAGCTTTGAACTATGGAACGGATATAGGCTATGTCTTATTCCTCAAACTCCTGGTTCAAATATTCAATATTTCTAGTTTAGGTATTCCAGTTATTTTTGTTTTACCAAATATTTTTATTTCATCATTGATTGTAATTTTTTCCGTTTATTTGTTAAACCAACTATTTCCAAAATTAAATTCAGCTATTATTTTTTGGATTGCTGCACTAGACCCTATGATAGCCAACTATTCTACAGTTGCTTTAAAAGATACATTGGTAGCTACTTTTGTAAGTGTGAGTTTTGTAGTTTTTTTCACTAAAAGAAAATTTATATCTCAAGTTTTCTTATCTGTACTCTCTTTTATTGGGTCATTTATATTAAGATATCGATCTTTCCCAATCATTGTTGGCATTATTGGAATTCGTATATTATTTGGAAATCAAATATCTAAATCTACGAAATTTATTTATGCTACAGTATCATCGTTGGCATTAATTTTGATATTATTTTTTGGATTAGTATCTAATTTGAACTTTTTGAATAGAGGAAAATCAATATTAGATACTGAAAAGGCTCATACTGAAAAACTAACAATTAAAGGTAAAGCAGATATCAGGAGCACAGGAAGGCTTGGCTTTTTAATAAACAGCATCTCTTCGCTTCCCTTAAGAGTTTCCGCTAGATCTTTAATGTCTTATCTTGCGCCAATTCCTCCAGTTCAATTTTATCAGTTTGATTGGGGTAATGGAATAGAAAGTAGGCAAAATCGTATTTTTCGGGATTTAGGAGGAATATATTGGTATATGATGATGCCTCTATCATTGTTAGGTATTTACTCTTTTATCAAAAGAAAAGAATATTTCATTCCACTCTCATTATTTATTGTTATACTAGCAATGGGTTTAGGTGGATGGGTTGATGCTAGAATGAGACTAATGGCAATTATTCCAATTTATATTTTAATTACCAAAGGACTTTCAGAATGGAAATTTGTTAATTTATTTTCTATTTGTTTCTATTCTGCATTATTACTTTCTTGGCTGTCATATGAAGTGCTTTTTTAATAATAATAACACTATATAATTAGAACCTAAAATGAAAATTGATGGAAGAGCAGTAGAAAATGTTTTATGCAATAATTGTGGATCAAGCGATTTTAAGCAATTATGGCTAAAGGATGGCTTTTCTTATTGCCAATGTAAAAATTGCAAATTGAATTTTATTTCACCTCGCCTAACTATTGAAGAAATCAACAAGATATACGAGGTAGGTTTTGATAGTAAAAATTTACACAAACCGCCTCCTCATGATTTTTCACTTTATTCATTATTTTTTAAGACAATTGAAAAATATCGAGTAAACAATCAATTGTTAGATGTTGGGTGTTTTAGAGGTGATATTCTTTTTGGTGCAAAGCAAAAATCATGGGATGTTCATGGAATAGAAATATCAGAAAAAGCTGCTGAGTATGCAAAAGATAATTATAATATTGATATTAATGTTGGTTCTTTATTTGATGCAAAATATGAATCAAATTTTTTTGATGTAATTTCAATGTTTGACGTTATAGAGCATTTATCAGATCCTAGTGGCTATCTTTCAGAAATACATAGAATTCTTCGGCCTGGAGGTTTGCTATATCTTGATACCCCAAATTTTAATAGTACCAACAGGTACCTTTTTAAAGAAAATTGGTCTGTTTTTTTCCCATGGCATCTTTATTATTTTACTTCAAATTCATTGACTAGTATTTGCAAGAAAAACAAATTGTTTGCTAAAAAAATAATTACTGAGGACTGGGGACCAATTAGTACAAATAATGTTTACCACTCACTAAACTCTGATAAGAAGATTTCAAAGGTGCCATCTTCGAGCTTAATGAAATACATTTTCAAATTTAGGTCAATTATAAAACCTATATATAAAGCAGGCAAAATAATAACAAACATTCCATTGCGAATATTATCAATGGCTAAAATCTATATCGGGTCAAAGATTATATTCATTGCTGAAAAAAAAAGTCACTAGTCATATAGCGCATGTTTAAGCATAATACTATCAAAGATAGCTTAGATAAACTGAAAATAATTTCTAGTAATAAAATAGTTGTTTATTCTGCGTTAACTGATTCGTATGATAAGATTCATGACCCTAAAATTGTCCCTAAGAATATTGATTATATTCTTTTCACTGATAATGATTCAAGCATTGATTCTGATATTTGGAAAATTAAAAACATTGATTTCACATATAGAGACCCAAGAAGGCTTGCTAAAATATTTAAAATATTACCTCATTATTTTTTCCCAAATTATGAATACAGTATTTGGATTGATTCAAATATTGAAGTCAAAAAAGATTTAAATAGCTTAATAAATCTATCGTTTAATAATAATGACTTTATTGCATTTTTTAAGCATCCAGATAGATCATGTATATATGATGAAGCAAAAAATGTTATAAGGCTTGGCTATAGTAGAAAAAAAATAGTCTTACAACAAATAAGTCGTTATAAAAAATTAAATTATCCAAAAAATAATGGCTTGATTGCTGGTAGGTTTATTATTAGAAAACATAATAGCATGAGGTCTAAAGATTTGATGAAAAAATGGTGGGAAGAAATTGATAAAAATAGCATTAGAGATCAGCTGTCTTTCAATTTTTCTTGTTGGATAAAGAATTATGATTATTCAACAATAGATTTAAACCATTTTAGTAATTCTTATTTTACCATACACCCACACAATAAAATAAAGTTTTATAACCAGAATGGTAGGTATAAGATTAATTTTAGCATTTTGAAATCATTTCTATACCATAACATTTCAAAAAGCAACTTTTATCAAAACCGTTTGCGAAAATATTATATTTTTATCAAATCTTTGCTTAAATGATTTAAAATAGATTTACTTATGAAAAAAAATAATTCGATTTGTATAATTATTGTTAACTATGAATCAGATAATTATGCTTTAGAATTGATCAAGAGCATAAACTCTCAGAATTTCATTGAAAACATTAAGATAATTTTAGTTGATAACTCTGAAAGAAAAAGTAGCTCTAAATTATTTAATAAGATAAAAAATAAAAATATTATTAGTTTAAAGGCACCTGAAAACCTTGGATATTTTGGAGGCGCAAGACTTGGTTTTAAAAAGTTTAAAGAATTAAACGATAAGCTTCCTGAATACTTAATAGTATGTAATTCAGATGTTTATTTTAAAAGTAAAATTTTTTTTCAGAAACTTGTTAATCATAAATACAATTCAAATATAGGAGTAATTGCACCAGCAATAATATCAAATCAATTAAACGCAGATAAAAATCCAAAGATTCAAAAGAGACCATCAAATATTAAAATGCACCTTTATAAAATTCTTTTTTATAGTCGAATTTCCCAAAACTTTTACATATTACTTCACCTAATTAAATATAGTTTATTGAAACTTTTTAAAAAATTAATGAAACAAAAAAATAGCAAACATGAATATTTATCAAAAAAGATTTATGCACCTCATGGATCATTAATTATCTTCACTAAAAATTATTTTCAAAATGGAGGAAGCTTAGACTATCCATGCTTTTTATTTAATGAGGAAGTTTTTGTTGCGGAAACCGTTCGTGAGTTAAAAATGCAAATTTTATACGATAATGAATTAGTAGTTTATGACAATGAGCATGTTTCAACAGGAATAATGAGATCAAGAAAAATTGCAAAATATGTATCAATTTCATCAAAATATATTGCTGAAAAATATTTTAGTAGAGTATGAAGAATAAATCTATATTTAGTTTTTTATTTGCTACAGTAAAAGAAAATGGTTTTAAGTGGATAGGCAGAAGGTCGTTCTATGAATTGCAACGTAAAATAAAATGGCATAATCTTAAATTTAAATCGCGTAAGTGGAGATCTGACGAAATAAGTTTTTGGTTAAAAAAAGAATATATTGGAAATAAAAATCTTCTCAATGTTTGGATGGAAAACCAAACAAACTTCTTTTTTGATTCAAAAGATAAATCGTATCACTCAAAAAATTTAAAAAAAATATTAAATCAAAAAGAATTAACTGAAATTATCTCAAGAGCTGATTCTATTTCAGATGGTTTTTTCCATTACTTTTCATCTCAAAAAAACAATATTGGATTTCCCCCTGATTGGTTTACAAACCCTAAGTCAAATAAAAAAATTGATTCTAAACTACATTGGAATAATATCCCAATGTATTCAATACAAACCGGTGATTTAAAATATGTATGGGAAATCGGAAGATTTACCTTTGTGTATGATTTAGTAAGAGCATATTGGATAACAAGCAATGATTCTTACCCAGAGGCCTTTTGGGAAATAATCGAGGATTTTTATAAAAAAAATCCGCCAAATTATGGACCACATTGGAAATGCGGTCAAGAAATTTCAATCAGGATAATGGCAATTTGTTTTGGTTTATATGCCTTTCGTGATACTAAATCTACAACATCAGAAAGATTTAATAAATTGATTACACTGATAGCATCTCAGGCTGATCGTGTATCAAAAGATCATATTTACTCTCATCTACAATTCAATAATCATTCAATTTCGGAGGGTGTAGGCCTATATATTGTAGGGCTACTTTTTCCTGAATTAAAGATTTCAAATAAAATTAGAGCAATGGGAAAAAAAATATTAGAATTTGAATCAAAAAGATTGATTTTTGATGATGGTTCTTTTGCTCAAAACTCATTTAATTATCATAGATTAATGTTGAGTGATTATATATACGCACTTAGGCTCTCAGAAATAAATGATGATAAATTTTCAAATGAGTTAAAAAATAAAATAAATAAAGCCTATCATTTTCTATTAAGAATGCTTGATCAAAAATCTGGTAAAGTGCCAAACTATGGAGGAAATGATGGTGCTCTTATCTTACCATTAAATATATGTGATTATCAAGACTACAGGCCAATAATTTCATTAATGCACTTTTACTTTTATGAAGAGATTTTGTTTGAACTAGGACCTTGGCATGAAGACTTATTGTGGTTGTTTGGACATCAGTCAATTAGGTCATCAAAAAAAAATATAGATACTCTGAACTTTGAAAATATGGACGATACTAGTTATTTTAGAATTAACTCTGAAACCTCATGGTGTATGATAAGATGCGGAAATCATCAAACTAGACCATCACATTCTGATATGCTTCACCTTGATTTATGGAAAGATGGAATTAATATCACAGCGGACCCAGGCTCATATCTATATTATGACAAACCATGGAATTCCAGATTCATGTCAACCTCTCTGCATAATACCATATCAATTGATGGGTTTAATCAGATGGATAAAGGGCCTCGATTTATGTGGTATAATTGGACTAAATCAAAAAAAAATTACAATATACATGATAAAAAACAGGATATAAAATATTTTGAAGGTGAACACTATGGATATTTGAGGTTACAGGAACCCATCTTACATAAACGAGCAATATTTTTACCACTGCCTGACACGTGGATAGTTATTGATGATTTGATTGGGAAAGGCTTATATAATTTTAATTTGCACTGGCTTACTTCACAAAATACTCATAGAGTTGGAAATAGTTTAAATAAGTTTATTTTTGATGATTTAAGTGATTCTAATAATTCATATGGGTTGATAGTAAAAAATATGATTCAACCAAACAAACCTTTAAAATCTAAAATAATTGAGGGTAGTTTAAATGGTGATTGCTATGGTTGGAGCTCAAATTATTATGGAATCAAGGAAAAGAAAAAATCAATATTAATAAAATTTAATAACCAGCCTCCATTAAGAATATTGTCAATTTTTGCTAATGATATTGAAAATAAAAATATGATTCACAAAGAGGATCAATTAATTATCGAGTCAAAAGAAAATAAAATTTCATTATTTTTGAATCAATTTGAAAAATCCAGCATTCTTTCAAATTCAATTATAATTGATAATAAATCGAAAAAACTTTTTTCGATATAGAAATGAAAATTATATATCTCCACCAGTATTTTAAAACACCACAAATGAATGGAGGTACACGGTCATATGAGCTAGCTAAAAGATTAGTTGGTTCAGGTCATGAAGTTCATATAATCACTACTCATCAAGAAAAAAACAGAAAGCGTTTAGTTGAGAAAATCGAAGGAATTAATGTTCATTCCTTTTTTGTCCCTTACGACAATACTTATAGCAATTTCAAAAGAATTTTCGCGTTCATAAGATTTATATTAATCTCATCATTATATGTTTTAAAAATTGAAAGTGATTTAGTCTTTGCTACTAGCACACCTTTGACAATAGCAATACCTGCTATTTTTTATAAAAAATTAAAAAAAGTACCAATGGTATTTGAGGTTAGAGATTTATGGCCAGAAATTCCAATAGCTATTGGAGCTATAAAATCTAAATTTGCAATATTTTTAGCAAAGAAACTTGAGATGTCAGCATATAATAACTCGGAATATATTATAGCATTATCACCGGGAATGAAAGAAGGTATAATTAAATCTGGTATAGATAGTAAAAAAATTCAAACTGTTCCTAACTCATCTGATATTGACTTATTTGATGTTCCAAAATCCCATGGGGAAGTTTTTAGAAAAAAATATAAGTGGATTAATGATAAAAAAATTGTTTTATATGCAGGTACAATTGGATATATCAACGACTTATCTTATTTGATTTATCTTGCCAAGGAAATGCTATTAATTAATAATAAAATTTTATTTTTAATAGTTGGTGAAGGCAAAGAAAAAGAAAAAATAATTGAACTAGCAAAAAAAGAAAAAATATTGAATAATAATTTATTTTTTTTAGATCCCGTAACTAAAGCAGAAGTTGCTCAGATATATTCCGCATCTACTATTTGCACTTCATTATTTAAACCCATTAAAGAAATGTGGAATAATTCTGCAAATAAGTTTTTTGATACATTAGCTGCAGGTAAGCCAATAATGATTAACTATAAAGGATGGCAATCAAAAATAATCAAAAGAGATGGTATAGGAATATGTCTTAATCATAATTTTCAATTTTCAGCAAATATTTTAAATGATTTTATAAACAACACTCAAAAATTAAACAATGCCTCAAAAAAATCTATAAGCCTTGCTAAGAATGATTTTAACAGAGATATATTATATATTCGCTTTCAAAAAACTCTATTAAATGCTCTGGTTTCATACAATGATAAAAAGAATATTTGATTTAATCATCGGCACAATATTGACTGTTTTGTTAATACCAATAGGATTAATAATCTTTGTTTTAATAATGATTACCATGGGTAGCCCTGCAATTTTTTCTCAAGATAGGCCTGGTCTTAATGAAAAAATTTTTACTTTATATAAATTCAGAACAATGAATAATAAAAAAAGTTCAAATAATTTATTACTTCCAGATGATAAAAGAACAACAAGGCTTGGCGCTATTTTAAGAAAAACAAGTCTCGATGAGTTGCCTAGTCTTATAAATTTATTAAAAGGGGATATGAGCCTAGTTGGTCCAAGACCCTTACTTATTCAATACTTAAAACATTATTCGCAAGAACAGAAAAAAAGACACAATGTTAGACCTGGGATAACTGGGTGGGCGCAAATAAATGGAAGAAATGAATTAAATTGGAATGAGAAATTCGATTTAGATATTTGGTATGTAAATAACCAGTCATTTTTACTTGATCTAAAAATATTATCATTAACAATTTTCAAAGTAATTAAATTTGAAGGAATAAACGCCAAAGATAATAAACCAGTAAAAGAGTTTAAGGGAAATTAAATGAAAAAATATGATAAGCTTATTGAAGAGCATTATAACAGCGTAGCAAAGGAATACGGTGATTCAAGGTCGAGTACAATGTTAGATGATAAAATACGCTCAATTGAAACGGAGTCTATTTGTAGTGTTGTTAATAATCTTAACGAAAAAAAACCAAAATCATATAAGATTGCTGACATAGGATGTGGAAATGGCTATACTTTGAGTGTTCTGAATAATTTATTTCCTGAAAATAATTTCTTTGGAGTTGAATATAATCAAGAATTGAAAAATATATCCTCTATGAGATTTGAAGAGCACGAAAATATATCTATAGTTAAAGGAGATATAAGATTAGATAATTATTTTAACGATTTTCAACCAGAGATTGTCGTTTGTCAAAGAGTTTTAATAAATCTGTTAGATGAGTCAGATCAAAATAGCGCTCTTAAAAATCTAATCCAAATTGTAGATAGTGGTACTATTCTTATATTTATTGAAGCTTTTTCAAAAGGCCTATCCAATTTAAACGAAGTCCGACAAGAGCTTAGCTTAGACCCAATTAAGCCAAGCCATCACAACCTATATCTTAATGAAGATTTTTTTGATCACATTGAATTAGAAGAACTAGAAAGTAAATTTAATCCAGTACCCAAAAACTTTATATCCTCACACTATTTTGTTTCTAGAGCTTTTTATCCAGGAATTATAGGTAAGCGTGAATTTAAAAGAAACTCTCAAATAGCATACTTTTTTTCTGAGTCTCTACCACCAAATGTAGGAAATTTTTCACCTTTGAATTTTTTGTGTTTTAGAAAAAAATAAGCATTAAATGAAAAAGCAAATTTTTTTATCACCTCCAGATGTTTCAAATAAGGAGAAGGATCTTTTAATTGATGCATTTGAATCTAATTGGATAGCACCTGTTGGACCAAGTATAGATCAATTTGAAAAAGATTTATCAAATTTTATTGGAGTTAAGGGTTCTTGTGTACTTTCTTCTGGTACATCAGCACTTCACCTTGCTTTAAAAATTTTAGGTGTAGTTAAAGGTGATAAAGTCTTGTGTCCATCTTTAACATTTGCTGCAAGCGCAAATGTCATTTTATATGAACAAGCTATTCCAATATTTATTGATGTTGATCCAAAAAATTGGGTTGTCAACCTAGATTTATTAGAATCTGCTATGAAAAAATATTCACCAAAAGCTTTTATTGCTGTTGATTTATACGGTAATCCCTGTAATTATAGTGAAATTATAAATTTATGTAAAAAGTATAATGTATTATTAATTGAAGATGCAGCTGAATCGCTAGGCTCTAGCTACAGAAAATCCAATTGTGGAAGCTTTGGAGAAATTGGAATTTTATCATTTAATGGAAATAAAATCATTACTACTTCTGGCGGAGGAGCACTTGTTTCTTCGAATGAGGAATTTACAAAGAAAGCTAAATTTTTATCAACCCAAGCTAGGGAGCCATATATATATTATGAGCACAAAGAATTAGGATATAATTATCGCATGAGTAATTTATTAGCCGCAATTGGCATTGGTCAGCTTTCTAAAATTGATTTATTTGTTAAGAAAAGAAGAGAAAATTTTAAATATTATTTTGATTCATTAACAAAAATGAATCCAATTCAATTTATGGAAGAGAGCGCTAACTCAATTTCAAATCGATGGTTAACAACTCTAATAATTGACGAAAGAAAAACAGGTATTAAGAGAGATGACATTATCAAAACTCTTGCAAACGAAAGAATTGAGGCTCGCCCCGTTTGGAAGCCAATGCACCTGCAGCCATTATACGATAAACAGGTTTTTATTAAAGATGATGAAGATATTTCAAAAAAACTATTTGATAGTGGATTGTGCCTGCCATCAGGTTCCAATCTAAATCGATTTGACCAAAATAGAATAATTGATATAATTATTGATTGTTTAAATGAATAAATCAAATTTATTCTTTTTTATACTTTCAGTTTTCCTTTCACACTTTTCATTTTCCCAAAGTAATTATCCATTTAATTATTTTATTTTAAATAATACTTCTGAAAAAGACTACATATTTGAAAAAAATCATAAATCAAAAAATTTTTTTTACAAATTTTCTTTTAATTCTTTTGTTATTTTAAATAATGGCCATTCTAACATAGATAATAATGCAGAATTATTTTCAAAAGGACGATTTACAGATTTTGTTAGCGCTCGTTTTGAATACTATAATTCATGGCTTTCATTAACATTAGAACCATATTCATCAAGACATAAAAATATTTTTCAACCTTACAATGACTTAGGAATGTATGCATTTTCAAACAACCAAAATAATGCAGCACATCTCAACAAAAATGATCATGGGTTACGTCAATCAAGTTTGTTAATTCATTATAAGGGAGTTGGTGTAAAATATGGTTTATTAAGCCATTGGTGGGGACCAGGAAAGCATTCAGCTTTAGCTATTTCATCAAATGCCCCTAGTCAGAAATCACTCTCATTAGGAACCTTTAAAGATATTCAGCTCAACAAACTATCTATCGGATTTAAAGTTCTTGCTATTCCATTTAAAAATTACATGCAACAGCAGATATATTTTTCAGGTTTAAAGGCTAATATATCATATAATTCTAGTAATTCGACTACTACAATTGGGTTTCATAGGACTTATTTATCAGGAGATTTTTTTCGTTCTGATTTTGACTCTGGCGTATCAAGGAAATGGACAATTTTTGATGCTGCGAGCTTAGTTTTTGAACCATTATTTGGTCAGAGTAAAAAAGGATTAGAATATGCACTACCAGGAACACCCGGGTTTGATGTGTGGGATCAGTTATTATCTGGTTTTATATTATTAAAGTTTCATGAAGAAAATCTTGAAATTTACCTCGATTTAGCAAGCGATGATAATCGAGCTAATTTCATTGATTTAAGAGCACATTGGGATCATACACTTGGTTATCAATTAGGAATTAACAAGGTTTTTAAATACAAGAGATATGAAATTTTAACAGGTGCAGAGTTTTTAACCACTAGAATTTCCAATACTCTTAATCCTAAATTTAATAGAGGCGACCCAAATTCTCCTAATTTCTATACAAAAAAAGTATACGACTATTTCAGTTATAAGGGTAGAAGGATGGGTGCTCACTCAGGGTCATCATCAGATGATCTTATTTTTTTATTTGGATTAAAAAATAAAGAATCAGCTATAATGATTTCTTATAATAAAGAACGTCATGGTATCAAAAGCATGTCATACCCAGAACTCAAGAGTGAATATTCTATATCATATCAACGTAATTTTTTTAAGAATCATAAATTATACCTTAATGCGGAATATGAAAAAATAGATAATTATGCATTTATTGAAAACAACGTGTCAGTCAGCAATTTATTTTTAATTGGATACTCTTTATATTTTAATTGATTTGAACATATAAATGAGATAATAATTGTATAGAATATTAATTATAATAATTTTTTTATTTTTTAATTCTAAAAATAGCTACGGTCAGCATTTTGGAATTAAATCAAAAAATTTACAAAGTAGAATAATTGATTTCTATAGCAATTCACAAGGTATTGACCCAAAATTTGATTCAACTGGGATTTCGCTATCACTAGTTAATTCAATATTTTTAAATACTAATCTTCCTAATTTAGAAAATATTAATGGATATTATTTCCCCAAAGGCTATGGATCATATTCATCTTTTCAATTTAGATATAACTCAAAGTTTATATTTTTTTCATTAGAGCCATTATTTTCTAGTGTAAATAGCTATAAAATAGATATTATTGAGAAAAAAGATCAATTTTCAATGTTGAACGATGTTCAATTAAATCAAAGATTTTCCAGAATAAATAACGCGGGATTGATTTTAAAATATGGTGGCATATCTATAGGTTATGGAAACTGGAATGATTGGTGGGGACCTGGATTGCATAATAGTTTAGTTATGTCAAACAATTCGCAAGGATTTTTCAATTTTTTTATTGAGAATCCTAACTACACCAAAGTATTTAAGAATTTTTATGGTAAAGCTAAATATTCGATAAGCGATAAATTTATCAATTTTCTGGGCGCCGATTTTTACCTATCAAGTCTTTCATTTGAAGGAAAAGTTAGTAACATCAAATTTGGATATAGTAAGAATGTTTTGAGTGGAGGATATGTTGACCTAAAGTGGTCTATGAGCGATGCTTTATTAACTATTCTTAGTAAAAAAAATATGAAATATTGGGATACAATAAGTGATTATTATATTCTAGCAACATTTCCAAAATCAAATATTGAGCTTTTTATTGAGATAGGCGTTCTTGATCGATCTTTTTTAGAGAGGGAGCCAGGTATATATGCAAATCATAACACGGGGAGTAATATTGGGTTTAGAAAAAAGAATATTTTTGGAATAGAATCAATGTTAATTGGCTCAGAATACACTCGTCTAGTGCAAAGTATTTATTATAATATTATTCCTACCTCAAATTGGTATGATAATATAAAGTACAACTTTTCATCATTTAATGGAAGGCGTTGGGCGGCTCATTCTGGATCAGATAGTGATGATTTGATATTTTTTGTCGGTTTTTCTAGCGATATAAGCAGTTTTATTTATGGAATAAATTACGAAAGACATGGTGTAAATCATCATTTCCCTCCTGAGGTTAAAATTGAAACAAGACTGTCAGTAAATTATAATTTCAACAATATATCAATTTCAATTTATTATGAAAATGAATACTTTGAACATTATGGATTTGTTGATAGTAGTCAAAATGTATGGAATAAGACCTTTGAGGAAGGTTCACTTCAAAGAACCAAAACAATACTCTTTTCATTAGGATTTAACTTATAATTACATATTGTAAAATATATTGTTCATATTGAGCATATCTATATTTTACAAAGATTATAATTATTTTGACATAATGTCAAAATTGACTAATATTCACCATGAAATTTTACAGAATAATGTTTTTTGTTCTTTTTTGCGCCAAATCTTTACTATTTGGCCAAACATATCAAGAGCTTCAAAAACTTCAAAATGAATATAAAAAAGCTCTTGAAAGACAGTCCCTTCAAAAACCTGCTGAAATATCTAAAGCCGAGGAGGCCGCTAAAAGTACTACATTGCCTGACAAATTAGTTTATTCACGACAAGATATTGAGTCGCTTTTAGTTAATACAGAAAGATTATTAAAGCAATTAGAATTTTATGAAGATTCATCTGATAACATGCCATACTTTGGCTATTCATTTTTTACCAATAGAGATACGGTTGCGTTTTGGCAAAATCTCCCAATTTCTAAAAATTATACTCTTGGGCCTGGTGATGAAGTAATTATTGCGCTTTGGGGTGAATCAAATTCATATAATTCTGAAACTATTAACAGGGATGGTCAAATCTTTATTGAAAAGATTGGAGTTCTTAACCTAAGTGGTAAATCTATTGATGAGGCTAAAAAATATATTATTTCAAAATACTCCCGCGTTTATTCTACCCTTTTGTCTTCATCTCCTAAGTCTTTTATTGATTTAACGCTCGGAGAATTAAAATCCATAAATGTTCACTTTGTTGGTTTTGTAAAAACTCCCGGTGTTCACATTGTTCACCCTTTTTCTAGTGTTATTAGTGGTTTAATCCAAGTTGGCGGTGTTGATACAAAAGGCTCTCTAAGGGAAATAAAAATCATTCGTGATAACAATCTGGTTGGATCTATTGACTTATATGATTATCTAATTACCGGAAAATCGTTAAAAGAAATTAGGTTGATGGATCAAGATATTATACATGTACCCCCAAGAAAATCGACTATTCCTATTACAGGAAGAGTCCTAAATCCAGGTTACTATGAAATTCTTGAAAATGAGAAACTTCATAACCTACTTAGTTTTGCAGGAGGAAAAGCAACAAAGTCTTCAAATTATGCTTTTGTTTACAAAAATGAAGTATTAAATAAAAATGGGTTTATGGTCAGCCAGAATGAAATTTTAAATTTTCATATTTCTAAAGGTGATAGTGTGCATATACCCCTCAAGCCAGATTTTAATAGATTTGTAAATATCCAAGGAAAAATAAAAAATCCAGGAAGATATCCGTTTAATCCTAAAATGAAGCTTAGTGAATTAATTGACGCAACAATGTCTATGGATGATGAGGACTTTTCTAAATCAGTTAATTTATCAAATATATCCATATTTAGAAAAAATCCAAACAATGATAAGCCGCTAGAGATAACTACAAGCATTCAGGAAGACCTTACTCTGAAGAATGGAGATTTTATCACAATCCAAGAAAACAATTTTTTTAAGGACATTGAATCAATAAAAATATCAGGAGAAATTAAAGTTCCAGGTATATATCCTGTGAATAATTTGACTACTTTATCTGATATTATTGAACTTTCAGGTGGGTTTACTAATTTTGCTCTTCAAGATGGTATAGAAATTTTTAGAGATAGTGTTAGGATTGGATGGATGAATAAAAGTTTTATACTCAATGATGGTGATAGTCTAAATGTGCTAAAAAAAACTGGTCTTGTTTTAGTTAACGGTGAGGTGAATGTTCCAGGTTATGTAACTTTTAAAAAAAATGAATCTGTCAAAAAATACATAGAAAAATCAGGAGGGTTTACATCTTTCGCCGAAAAGAAAAATATCTATATTATACAACCAAATGGAATTTCAATTCCAATTTCATCTTGGCGCTCTCCAAAAGTTAAGGAAGGATCAACAATCATTGTAAATCAAAGAAAAATAAGTGGTAATCAAAATATTTCCGGATGGGAGGCTTTTTCAATTATTTCTTCACAGGCTGGTAGTATTGCAACTACACTACTTTCATTGTCACTAATTATCAATCAAAGTAGCAGTGGAAACTAAAGTAATATCACTTGGTCAAAAAATAAAGCGGTATCGCATGATAAACGATATTCGCCAAGAGGATATGGCTGAAAAAATGGGAGTTTCTAGAGCAACTCTTATAAATTATGAAAAAGAACACACAACTATAAATATTGATGTTCTTAATCGTTTAAAAAATCATTATCCTGATTTTGACTTAGATGAAAAACAGAATTTAAAACCAAAAATCATTGTTGATAACACTATAGATTTTAGGGTCCTTTTCAAAGTATTAATCAGTAAAAAATTTTACATTTTTTTTGTTACATTATTATTTTTAGTTCTTGGAACTACATCATCCTTTTTATTAAAAAAATATTACGAGGCTGAAATATCGCTATATCCAGCTAAAAATGATGTTAGTCAAGGGTTTAGCCAATTCCAATCATTAGCAGCTAATCTGGGCATGAATACGGCTGATAATGATCAAAATTTTAATATACCTGATGTGGTAAAGTCTCGTTTAATAGCCAGCAAGGCGGTAAATCAGAAATGGAACACTAAAAATAGCAAACCAACTGACCTAATTACACTTTGGAATCTAAACAAACCGCCTCTCTTTAATTTTTTTAAAAACAATAAAATTGATCCAAGCATAAATGTTGAAAAAGCTATTAAAAAATTTAATGACCATATAAAAGTATCTGAAGATAGAAATTCTGGATTAATTAAAATCTCCACAATCTTTGAAGATCCAATTATTGCAGCAGATATAGCAAATTTCATTGGTAGTCAAGTAGAGATATATATTCAAAAAGAGAATTCGGCACAATCAACAAAAGAAAAGCTATTTATTTCTGAGAGACTCTCTATAGTAAAAAAAGAGCTTGAAAATTCAGAACTAGATCTTAAAGATTTTAAAGAGAGAAATCGTGGATATGAAGACTCGCCAGAGCTATTTATGATATATTCACAGCTCTTTAGAGAGGTAGAGGTAAAAAAAGAAGTCTATTTAACACTGCAACAGCAACTTGAACTTGCTAGAATAGAAGAGGTAAAGCAGTCACCCATTTTACATATTCTTGATCAAGCGGTACCTCCGATTAGAAAAAGCTTTCCGAATCGCTTCTTATTTTTAATTATTTCTGGAATTCTAGGTTTGTTGTTTTCGACATTGCTGATAATTTTTAGGTATTAACAATTTGAAAAAAATTAGCATATGTGTTGTTGGTGTAGGCAATTGGGGATTGAATCATGTTAAAACGCTTTTAGAGCTTAATATTTCTGTTGGCTGCGTTGATACAGAGCCTAAAAATTTAAACAAAGCTCAATCTTTATTTCCTGAAGTAAGTTGTTTCCCAAGCATAAAAGACAGTTTCAATAAAGATTACGATGGTTATGTTATTGCAACTCCAGCTGCTACTCACTCGGAATTAGCTAAATTATTAATTTCTAATAAAAAACCTATTTTAGTAGAAAAACCTTTATCACTATCTGTTGATGAATCAAAAGAAATAAAATCTTATTTAACCAAACATAAAGGCAAGCTAATGGTTGGACATCAGCTTTTATTTCATCCGGCAATTATAAAGATTAAATCTATGATTGAAAAGGGAATGATAGGAAAAATTCAATATTTATATAGCAATCGTTTGAACTTAGGAACCGTTAGATCAAATGAAAATGTTTTTTGGAGTTTTGCTCCTCATGATATTTCTATTTTTCAGTTTTTATCAAATTCTTTCCCCATTGATGTATTTTCTATGGGAGGTGATTTTTTACAAAAAAATGTTCACGATACCACCTTAACCTATTTAAAGTATCCAAATGGTATACAAGGTCATATTTATGTGAGTTGGCTTCATCCATTTAAGGAACATAGGTTGGTAATTATTGGATCAAAAGGAAGTATACATTTTGACGATGCAACGGATACCAAAAAATTATTATTTTATGAAAAAGATGATTCTAAGATTGAAAACCTGTCATCTCTAAAAAATAAAGTTTCAAAAAAAATTGATTACGGAAGAACAATGCCACTTAAAAATGAATTAAAGTATTTCATTGAAATAGTTAAAGGCAAGTCAGTTGAAAAAGCAAATATTGATGAGGGTATAGACGTGATTAAAATTTTAGAAATGGCTTCTAAATCAATAAATCTGAAAAAAAAATAATATGAAGAAGAAAAACTATTTTAGTCATGAAACTGCTGTTATTGACAATAATGTGATTGTTGGAAAAAATTCAAAAATTTGGCATTTTTCACATATTCAATCAACTGCTGTTATTGGAGAAAATTGCACACTTGGACAAAATGTAAATATTTCAAAAAACGTAGTCGTTGGAAATAATGTTAAAATACAAAATAATGTCTCAGTGTATGAAGGCGTTATACTTGAAGATTATGTTTTTTGTGGCCCATCGATGGTTTTTACAAACATAGTTAATCCTAGGGCAGAATTTCCTCAAAATGAATCAAAATTATTTAAAAAAACTTTTGTAAAGAAATCTGCTTCAATAGGCGCTAATGCCACAATTTTGTGTGGAATTACTATTGGAAGTTATGCATTTGTGGGAGCCGGAACCGTTGTTTTAGCCGATGTTCCAGATTATGCATTAATTGTTGGTAATCCTGGTAAACAGATAGGATGGGTTGACGAAAAAGGTGATCGCTTAAAGTTTAATGATCAAGGTAAAAGTATTTGTGAAAGATTCATTCTAAAGAAAAATAGAGTAATGTTGTTGGGAAGTCATTGAAAATTGCAACAATTGTAGGCGCTAGACCTCAATTTATAAAAATTGCTCCGGTATCTAAAAAAATAAGAAGTGCATCATCATTCTCTGAAATAATCATACATACAGGTCAACACTTTGACAATATGATGTCAAAGATTTTTTTTGATGAGATGAATATTCCTGAGCCTGATTATAATCTAAACATAAATCAACTTGACTACGGCCAAATGTTAGAAAGAATGGTCAAAAAAATTAAGCCAATTCTTTCGAAAGAAAATGTCAACGCAGTTTTGGTATATGGAGACACTAATTCAACATTAGCTGGAAGTATATCTGCAAAGAACCTCAATATTCCAATTTTTCATGTTGAAGCTGGATTGAGAAGCTTTGATAGATCAATGCTAGAAGAGAAAAATAGAATAATCACTGACCATTTATCATCTTTATTATTTTGCCCTACAGAAAATGCAGTAAAAAACCTGCTAAACGAAAATTTAACTGAGGGAGTTTTGCATTCAGGCGACGTGATGTTTGATGTATATTTAAAATTCAGTTCTAAAAAATATAGTTTTGAAAAAAATTTTAATAAATCAAAATATATTTTATGTACAATTCATAGAAGAGAAAATATTAATTCACCAGAAAAATTAGGTGCTATACTGAATGATTTAAATGAAATTAACGAAGAGCAAGAAATTGTCATGCCTCTTCACCCGCATACCAGAGATAAAATTCAAGAATACAAAATCAAAGCCAATATTAGTTTTATTGAGCCATTGGGTTATTTATCTATGCTGTCTTTACTGAAAGAATGCGAAATGGTTATTACTGATAGTGGCGGATTGCAGAAAGAATCTTTCTTCGCAAAAAAGAAATGTATTGTTGTTCGCCAAGAAACAGAATGGACTGAATTGATTAATCAAGGAACTAATTTTTTGTGCAAACCAAAAGAAATCCAAAAGACTTATAAAAAAATTATAAAAGAAAAATGTGAATTTTCTAGTGACCTCTACGGAAATGGTCGTGCTGGTAATTTTATAATTAAATCTATAGAAGATTATTTTTCTTAAAAATTTATATATATGTTTTCAAATTATATTAATGAAAATAAAAGATCACTTTTAACCAATTCTTTTTATTTATATTTGTCACATTTTGCTGATTACATATTAGCATTATTTTTATTGCCATTTATTGCTAGATCAATTGGTGCAATAGAATTTGGCAAAATTGGCCTTACTCAAACTTTTGGAATGCTTATCATTCTATTGATGGAATTTGGATCATCTCTCATGGCTACAAGAGAAGTTGCAAGATTGAAAAAAGATAAACCAAACCTAAAGCATTTTATTGAACAATTGATAATATTCAAAATATATCTAATACCATTTGCAATAATTGTTTCTTTAATAGCTATTGTTTACGTTCCAATTTTCAAAGAAAATCCGAATTATGTCATAATCGTTGGATTCGGAGCTATTTTTCATGGCCTATCTCCTGTTTGGTATTTTATGGGCATTGAAAAAATGAAAAAAATTGCTCTATCAAAATTATTCTTCAGGTCAATGAGCTTTCTTTTAATCATTTTTTTTGTTAAATCATCGAAAGACGCGTGGTTTATTTTAGCATCATTTTCCTTTTCAAGTATGCTTATTTGCCTCTACTTGTTTAACGAGATGATTAAAAAGACAGGAGCAGTAATTCTTTTATCTTCAAATAAATCAAATATTTTTTTTGGTAAATCAATATATAGTTTTCTAATAACTGTTATACCAGTCATTTATCAAAACATTAGTTTGGTAGTGTTAAGTGTCTTTGTAAATCCCATTCAATTGGGGGTTTTTTATGGGGCAAATAGAATATATAGAGCGTTTAATTCATTATTTAGTCCAATTAGTCAGGCTTTTTTCCCTATCATTTCATCTGTAGATAATCAAAATCGTTCCAAAGCATTAATTAAAAAATATATAATTTTAATATTTATTATTGGGTCATTTTTTTTTCTGATTAACTACTCGCTAACTACTACAATAATTTCAATTCTTCTTGGCAGTGAATTTGCAGATTCCAAAAACCTATTAAGACTTTTTAGCATTGTGTTGCCATTAACTTCGCTTTCTAATGCTGTAGGGCGCCAGTGGTTAATGGTAATAAATAAAGATCGATTTTATACATTTGTGCAATTTCTGGCATCATTAATTGCTTTCATTTTATTTCTATTGTTTCTCGATAAATTTGGCTCAAAAGCTTATCCTATTTCATTAATAATTTTTGAATCGCTATCGATATTTATGATCTTAATTTTTCTTTTTTTAAAAAAATAAGATAAACGACAAAATGCTTCAGATAAAAAAATTGATTTTTTATTTAATTAGCTCATCTTTTGTGGGTGTTGCTATCAGTTACGGTGATTTTTATCTATTTCACTTTTTTCTACTAATTTTTTTGCTAGTGTCCTTGTACCAAATTAAAGAAAATGATTTTCTTGTAGATTATAGCATTTTTAAAAAAAACTACGTCCCAACTTTAATGATTATTTTTATATGGTATATGATATCGCTTTTTTGGGCACCTAGCTTTGAATTAGGATTAAAATACATATTTTATATATTTTGTGGCATAGCAATAATGATAAGCATCATTTATTTTTCTTCAAACATTGCCAATCTTGATAAAATCTTTAATATCTTATCTTTATTCATTTTTATTGAAATAATTATAGCCCTTTTTGAATCATTCACTCCATTTAGAATGCCAGTTTCATCATATTCATCTGTTGCTCACTTATTTGGAAAAGAAAGTGTTAGCTTTAATGAATTTGAAAATATTTTAGCATCATCAGGTTTTAGTTCGCCCACTGGATTTCGTTGGAATACTAATGACCTTGCTATATGTATGATTATTTCTTTACCATTTTTTTTATGTAGTAAAACAGCTCTCTTAAAAGTCTTTGGAATTTTATCAATTACACTAATAGTCATCATGTCAGCATCAAGAGCAGTTTTCTTAGCGATGCTACTTCTTTATTTTCTGTACCTTTTTCTTATTAAGAAAAGAATAGGAACATTAACATTGATTTTAATTATTTCATCAGTCACTTTATGGGGTATGTCCCGACTAGCAGATAGCAATAATCCTAGGATAAATGAATTAGCAAACTCAATTGAGGCACTGACACTTTTTTTCAGTGGACAGCTAGATATCGGAGGTTCTATACAATGGAGGAGGGAATTAGTTAGCAACGGCTTAAACGCATTTTATGGTTCCTATGGCCTTGGAATAGGGGCCGGTGGATCAGTGGCAAATCAAGAAATAATTGGCCCAGTTGCTGGTCGATTTACCTCAATGCACAATTTTTGGATTGAAATGCTGGTTGAAGGTGGCATCTTTATCGCGATAATATTTCTCTTTTGGTTTACAAGCATCATTTACAAGTTATTTTTTATATCAAGAACGAGTACCAATGAAAGGCTTAAATATTATAGTGAATCATTGTTTTTATCTTTAACGGCATTTATTCCAGCTGCTGTTTCAGCAAGCTCTACAATATATTTTTTCCCGATGTGGATAATGTATGGATTTGCAATTTCAGTAATCATGCTTTCAAAAGAAAATGAATTAGCTTCTTAAAGCCGATTTTATAGTATAAATATATGCTAACATTTTTTCTCTATACTTTGAAGATATTACTGCTATCGGGAGCATTAGAATTGATTTTATCAAAGAAACAAATAACACTGAAAAAAAGATCATATAATAACCAAGCTGTGAGTGATGTATTTTAAAAAATTTAATTTTACTTAGTAACTGATTTGATATTGCTACTTTGTAATTTGATTCTGAGCTTTTACCTTTGAAATGAATTATCTCAGTTAATGGATAATAAAAATTAAAATAACCATTTGAATTTAATCGTATTGAAAAATCTATATCTTCCATCCAAAAAAGTTTCTCATTAAAACCCCCAAGCTCTTCAAATATTTCCTTTTTCAAAAAAAGTGCTCCACCCGATAGACTGTCAACTTCAATTATTTCATTTAAATTTGTATTATTATAATTTTTGTAAAAATTAAAATAATCAAGATGTATTAAGCTTAAAATAGTGTTAGGCACTGAAGGCTTTTTCCAGTACGACTGTTGTGTAAAGCCATCACTTGTAATCAATTTGGGCCCAACAATTCCTAAATTAATTTGTTTATCAGATATGCCAATTAGCTTACCTAAGCTATCTTCAATAAATAAGGTATCTGGGTTGAGAAAGAATATATATTCACCTTTGCATACCTTTGAGCCTTGATTCGCAGCTACAGTATATCCCGCATTATAATTATTTTGAATTAGATTTATTTCTGGGAATGTCTTATTTAGCTCGTCAACGCTATTGTCTTTAGAGTCGTTATCAATAACGATTATTTCAAAATTTACTCCTGAATTAGAATGTTTATATATTGATTGAATACAAGAGATAATATATTCTCTTACATTATAGCTTACTATTACTATTGAAACGTCCATTATTAACCAAATTTATATTTAAAGTTTAAGTTGAAATTACTAATACTGTCTGATGCGAATTCTATTCATACTCAAAAATGGGTAGCCTCCTTGATACAAAGCGATTTTGAAATACAATTATTTAGTTTGTTTAAGCCAAAGTTAGAATTAAGCAAAATATATGAACAATATAATGTCAAAGTTATTTCCCCTGAACTTGAATTAAGAATAAAAAGCTTAAGGGAGCCTAATTTAAGTAAAATTAGATACTTGCAATCAATCCCCCTTTTAAGAAAAACTATAACAAGTTTTAATCCAGATATACTTCATGCTCATTATGCATCAAGCTATGGTCTATTGGGAGTTCTAACAAGATTTAAACCATTATTTATATCTGTTTGGGGTAGTGATATTTATTATTTTCCTTATAAAAATAAATTTAATAAGTGGCTCTTAAATAAAATATTAAACAATTGTGATAGGATTTTTTCAACTAGTATTGCTATGAAGCAAATCATTGAAAAAGAATACAAAAGGTTTGATGTTAAAGTAATTTCATTTGGAATAGATTTGAAATTATTTAAACCAAAAAAAAATAAGAGCAAATTTATCGTTGGAACGATAAAAAGCATTGAAAGTCATAATGGGATTGACTGTTTAATTGATGCTGCTGAATTAGTTGTAAAACGCTACAATGATAAAATAGATTTTCAAATTATTGGTGAGGGTTTATTAAAAGATGAAATGGAGCAAAGAGTTAAAAGCCTAAATCTTGAAAAAAATGTAAAATTTCTAGGTTTTGTTCCTCATAAAAGTGTAGTAGAATATTATAATTGTTTTTCAGTATTTGTAGCTGTTTCAACAAGAGAAAGTTTTGGTGTGTCAGTTTTAGAAGCAGCGGCTTGTGGAATCCCCTCAATAACGTCTAATGTAGGAGGCTTAAAAGAGGTAAATAAAAATAATGAAACAGGAATTATTATTGAACCAAATGATCCAATAAGATTAGCAGATTCAATAATCAGTCTATATGAACAAAATACATTAAGATTGAAACTCGGTGAAAATGCTAGAAGAAGAGTAATTAAAAAATTTAATTGGCAAGAAAACCTTAACCAGATGATAAAAGCATATAAATCTTACAAATGATTTGTAAAATAAAATCAATATCAACCTTAAAATCACTTTTTTTATTATCAACAATAATGATTGGCTGTGACAACTCTACCGCCATTAACAATCAATATATTGATCCACATATCATATTCTCATCCAGAAGATGGTGGAATTATGATATTTTTATTTCTGATATATATTCAGGACAAATGACTCAGCTTACCAAAAATAAATGGATTGATTTTAACCCCTCAGTATCAGCTGACTCAAAAAAACTATTATTTATTTCAAATAGGGATGGTAATCGTGAGATATATATTACTGATTTAGTGTGGATGGATGGTTATACACAGTGGAGAGGTTCAAATTTAAAAAATTTAACTAAATCAAATGAAAATGAATGGACGCCAACTTTCTCACCCACAGGAAATAAGATAGTATTTTCAACTTATTTTCCTGAAAATGATAATTATGATATTTTCATTATGGATGAGGATGGGGGGAATAAGCAAAATTTAACCAATACGCCTTCCTATGAAAAGTTTCCTCAATTTTCACCTGATGGATCATATTTAATTTATCAGGGATGGCAAAAAGGCAAGATGGAAATTTTTTTCTTAGGTTTACTAGATAGAAATAATATAAACATAACAAGAAACCTGAAATCAAATGATATAATCTCGCACGGTAAAGCATTTTCTCCTGATGGTCAAACAATTGTATTTACTTCTGATAGAGATGGAAATAGGAATATTTATATTATGAAGATTAACGGATCTGATTTGGAGCAAATAACTTCCAATGAGTACGATGATTATGAGCCTGTTTTTTCAAATGATGGTGAGTTAATTGTTTTTACTTCTGAAAGGGACGGCAATAAAGAAATTTATTTAGTAAACCTTCTTACGAAAAACATGAAAAACCTTACAAATAATTCAGGAGATGATTGGAACCCTAGATTTTACCCTGATAATCAAAAAATAGTCTTTCAATCTACTAGAGATGGGAATTGGGAAATTTATTCAATGAGTTTGAATGGTAAAAATCAAAAAAATCTTTCCAATCACCCTTCAACAGACTATTCATACATAGTCCTTCCGTTAAATAACCCATAATCGCTGTTAACCATGCATGTGTTCATCATAACACAGTATTTTCCGCCAGAAATTGGAGCAGCAGCTTCAAGATGGGGTGATTATGTCAATATTTTAATTAATCAAGGATATAAAATAACAGTTCTGAGTGAGGCGCCTCATTATCCTCACAAGAATTATTATTCACAATATAAAAATCATTGGTTAAAAGTTGAAAAAAAATCACCCAATTTAACCATTTTACGGTCCAAGGCATTTGCAAGCAGTAGAAAAGGTTTTGTTAAAAAAATAATTCATTATTCTGTTTTTATGATAAGCGGCATAATTAATTCTAGATTAGTTAAGAATTATGATTTATTGATTATCTCTTCTCCACCCTTATTTACTGGAATCATTGGATTGTATATAAGATATTTTCGAAAGAAAGAATATTTTTTAGATATTCGAGATTTATGGCCTGATTCAGCCCTTGAATTAGACCAAATAAAAAGAGGCTTTATTTATAAATTGGGAAAAAAATTAGAATTAAAAATATATAATTCTGCAAAAGGATTTATTATTCCAGTGCCTGGATTTAAATCTTATTTTAAAAATCTTTCCCATGAAATTTCAAAAAAACCAATGTTTGAATTGATTAATGGAATTAGCGATGATTTTCTCAAGGAGTCTTTTTCGATTGAAACTAAACCAGATAAGAAGTTTACGGTCTTATATAGCGGGAATATTGGACTAGCTCAAGATCTAAAAACAATTATTAATTCAGCTGAAATACTTAAAAATTATGATATTTATTTTAAATTCATCGGAGAGGGGGTATGTAGGGAAGAGATAGAATTTCTCTCAAAACCTTTATCAGATAAAATTGATTTACTAAGACCTTTGCCTCGTAAAGAATTAATTAAGCATATAAAAAAGGCATCACTTTGCCTAGTTCCATTAAAGGACAAAAAATTATTTGAATCAGCTTTACCTTCAAAAATGTTTGAATATATGGCATGTGGCAAACCTATCATTGTCAGTATCAAGGGCGATGCAGAAAGAATAGTTCGTGATTCAAAAGCTGGAATGGTGGTTGAGCCTGAAAATGCTAAATTGCTATCTGAAGCAATTTTGAAATATTACCTTAATAAAGATCGATGTAATTTTGAGGGAAAAAATGGAATGACTTATGTCACAAAAAAATTGTCCAAAGAATTGCTAATTTCTAACCTTATGAATGAAATTAAAAAGTGAATAAAAAATTATACAACAATATATTTATTACAATCTTGGTTTTTTCTGATTTTTTATCAGGAGCTCTAGCTTTCAGTCTTTCTTTTGATTTTGAAGATACTAATTTTTTTTTAAGTGGTGCTGATTACGACCTAATTTATGCTTTTTTTTTTGACACAGTTTTGCTGGTCAGTTATATTTTTTTTTGCTAATCTTTACAATGCTAGGGCCACATTATCAAGATTTGATGAAATTATAAGATTAGTTCCAATAATTTACTCGGTACTTTTCATGTACATCGCTTTGAATGTTTTTGGATTAATTAAATTTCATTCTGAATACAAAAGCATTCTAGCATATGGTTTAGTTTTTTCCACGCTATTAATAACTAACAGATTTATAATTCATTCAGTTCAAAAATATTTTCTTAAAATGAAAATTGGGTTGAACAATGCTTTAATTTTGGGTGTTAATCGGCGCGGAAATGATGTCTTTAATAGCCTTGAGAACTCTTCATATCATGGTTTACGAGTTGTTGGTTTTGTGAAAGCCAAAGATGACCCTGATTTATTCAATATAGAATTGAAAAATAAAATATTAGGTCATGAGTCGGAATTAAAGAAAATAGTTAAATCGGAAAAAATTAATGATGTAATAATAGCGTTAGACCATCCAAGCTCTGAAAGAATTATGAGTGCAATAGTTAATATTAACGGATCACCAGTTTCAATTAAAATACTCCCTGATATGTATGAAGTAGTTACAGGCCTTGCAAGAACAACACAGCTTGTTGGGGTTCCATTGATTGATGTGAACTTAAATATTGATACTTTTTATTCGAGGGCTCTAAAAAGAGTTATTGATATGATTTTAGCATTTTTTGGTATTTTAATCTGTATACCAGTTTGGTTTATCATTGGCCCTCTTATAAAGATTGATTCACGTGGATCAATCTTTTATTTTCAATCAAGGGCTGGAAAAGAAGGAAAACTTTTTAATATCATAAAATTTAGATCTATGATAATTAATGCAGAATCAGACACAGGTCCAATTTGGTCTAACCCTGAAGATAAAAGAATAACTCGTTTAGGTAAAATCTTACGAAGACTTCATTTAGATGAAACTCCTCAATTAGTAAATATTTTAAAAGGCGATATGTCAATTGTAGGTCCGCGTCCAGAAAGACCATTTTTTGTTAAAAAGTTGAAAGAAACATACCCTTTTTACTCACGAAGACTAAAGATAAGACCAGGTGTTACGGGCTGGGCGCAAATTAATCAACCTTTTGACACAAATATTAAAGATGTTCATCAAAAACTAAAGTATGATTTTTATTATATAGAAAATCTTAGTCTTAGATTGGATACCCATATTCTTTTTAGGACAATTTGGGTAATATTAAGAGGACATAAGTAGACACCCCTTTTCTTTGTATATATTGACTAATTAACTAAGTTCTTACTTACTTCCGAGATAAGTATTTAAATTTTAAGAAATATATTATGAGTGTTTTAAGAAAAAATATCTGGGCTCTACTTCTAGCTGATTCTTTAATAATCATTTTTAGCATAATTGGGTCATATCTTTTAAGATTTGATTTTTCGATACCCGAATCAATGCTTCAAAATATTTATTATTTGATTGGAGTATTGCTCTTTTCAAAAATTTCAGCGAACATAGTATTTAGAGCATATAAGGGGCTTTGGAGATATACTAGCGTTAGAGATTTAATTAATATTATTAAAGCAAGTTCTGCGGGAACAGTGCTATCTGCAGCTTTGAGTTTGATGGTTTTAGGTTTTGTTGCTGTTCCAAGAAGCATATTTATTATTGATTACATTCTAAGTACAATCGGATTTATCTCTACCCGTGCATTTGTAAGGATTTATTCTAATCGTTTTTTAAATAAAAAAAACAAGTCAAAGCAAGTAAGTAATCAAAATAAGACAAAAATTCTTCTTCTAGGCGCCGGATGGAGCGCGGAAAAAATTGTTCGCGATATTTTGGAACATCCAACATCTCCCTACAAGCTTGTTGGGCTTCTTGATGATGATGAATCTAAAATAAATACGACAATTCACGGCGTACCTATTTTTGGTAAAATTGAAACGATTCATACATTTAATGTACCTTTTGATGAAATAATTATTTGTGCGCCAAATGCTTCAAGTTCAGCTATGAGAAAAATAGTCGATCATTGTAAGGCTATAAAAAAACCATATAGAACAATACCAATTATGTCGGAATTGATTGATAAAAAAATAACAGTAGAATCTGTAAGAGATGTGTCAATTATGGATATACTTGGTAGACAGGAGGTTAAGTTAAACCGTTCTGAAATCTCTAAATACATATACGGAAAAAAAGTTTTGGTGACTGGTGCCGGAGGTTCTATAGGCTCTGAATTAGTAAAACAATGTCTTGGGTTTGATCCTAGCTTGCTTATTTTGTTTGATCAAAGCGAAAATAACCTTTTTAATGTTGAAAATTTGTGCCTTATGTATGACAATAGTGTTGGTATCCAGCCTATTTTAGGTGATATTAGAGATAAGAAAATCTTAAGTACAGTTTTTAGTTCGTTTAAGCCAGATGTTGTTCTGCATGCTGCTGCCTATAAGCATGTTCCAATGCAAGAACAAAATCCCTGGGAAGCGGTCCATACTAATATTCAGGGCACGATTAATTTAGTAGACTGTTCTGAGGTATATAGTGTAGAAAGATTTGTATTGGTATCTACCGATAAAGCAGTTAACCCAACAAATGTAATGGGAGCTTCAAAACGTATCGCAGAACAAGTTATACAAGCAAAAAGTGTTGACACTAAAGTAAAGTATATGGCTGTTCGTTTTGGAAATGTCATTGGAAGCTCTGGAAGCGTTATTCCTACTTTTCAAAACCAGATAAGAAATGGCGGACCAGTAACAATTACTGATCCAAAAATTAAAAGATATTTTATGTCTATTCCTGAGGCTGCTCAGCTAATTCTTCAAGCAGGTTCAATTGGTGATGGTGGTGAAATATTTGTTTTGGATATGGGTGAACCAGTATTAATAAAAGATATTGCTATCGAATTAATAAAGCTTTCAGGCCTCACTCCCGAAGTTGATATACCAATTGAATATATTGGCTTAAGGCCAGGGGAGAAAATGTTTGAAGAATTAATTACAAAGGGTGAAAATATTACTGACTCACCACACGAAAAAATTATGATTTTAAAAAATGAAATAAAACATGGGTGGAACCAAACTTTAGCGGAGTCGGAAAAGGTTGTTGATATTTCAAAATCATTTAATTCAGATATGATAAAAAAGGCTTTAAATAAAATAGTTCCTGAATATACTCCAGATGAACAGAAAAAAGATAATTTTGATATCTTTGAAAAGAAAAATCAAAAAATTTAATTTTACTTTTTTCAAAAAAATCTTAATATTTGCTTTTTTAGCATCTGAATCTTATTCGCAATCAATTAATACGAGAATTCATCTCTTGGATACAAAAAAAAGGCCATTTTGGATATCATCAAATAATCATGCAATTTACTCAAAAGGGTCAATTGTAAATTTTAATATATCAGAAGATTTTAATTTATTGAGCTATGGTTCTGAAATTATTTTTCCTCTAAATCGAAATGAAAAAACATTATTTAATCAAGCTTTCATAAGGTTAAATAATGATAATTTCTTTTTTCAAATAGGTAAAAAGTCTAATTCCCCAAAGTTTAATTATCTTTCAAGTGGCTCTTTTGTAGAAAGTACTAATACTTCACCAATCCCAAAATTTTCATTTGGAAATAATGATTACAATAAAATGAGTTTTGCTAATTTTAAATTTCAATATTTATTTAAAATTTCGCATGGATTGATCTATAGTTCCGAATATATTAATAATCCATTCTTACATGAAAAATCGTTCAGCATTAAGAAAGAAATATCTGAAAAATCATATTTTGAAATAGGTTTAGATCACATGGTAATATGGGCAGGTGAAACAATCCAGCATGGAAGACAACCTGCTGGAGTAAGAGATTTTTTTAGAATAATTTTTGCCAGACCTGGTGGTAAAAATAGCATAAAACAGGAACAGGGAAATTCGCTTGGTAATCATTTGGGTGCTTGGAGTATTTCGTATAAAAAAAAATATAAAGATAAAACATTTAGCTTGTATTTAGAGCATCCATTTGAGGACGAAAGCGGGGCTAGATGGGTTCTTAACGAATTTGATGGTATATATGGTATGAATATCAACCTAAAAAAATCATCACATATTTCACAATTCACGTATGAATATATTAATACAATGGATCAAAGTGGATCTTATGGAGCTTCAGACTCTACATATGGTTGGGACAATTATTACAATCATTATTTATATCAATCAGGATGGACGCACAAAGGAAGAGTTATTGGAAATCCACTATTTACTCTTGGCTCTAATGATGGGAGATATAGCAACAACCAATACATAATAAACAATAGAATAAAAGCTCACCATTTTGGTTTCTTTGGATCAGTATCTAGTCAGGTAGATTGTAAGATTCTTTTTACATATTCAGAAAATTTTGGAATATATCCTGATCAAGACTATTATAGAAATAATAAGCAAATTTATCTATTTGAAGGTGGACTAATACAAAGATCAGGATTATTTGAGATTATAATCAATAACCTTAAAGAATATAATTTTTCTCTAGTTTACGGTTTTGATAACGGCGAATTACTCAATAAAACTGATAGTTTTATGTTAAAGATTAATCATAAATTTAGTATATAAGATTTACAAGAAAACACAAAGTATATGAAATTTGCAGATTACAGTAAGATTTTTTACAAGGTATCGAATTAATGTTTTTTAGTTCTTTGCGAATTTTCATTCACAATCAAAATTTAATTTTAAAATGCACCTACTAGGTGCATTTTTGCTATTTAGAGGAAAATAATGTCAGCAATTAAAGAATTAATAGGTTTACAAAAAATTGATATTCAGCTTCAAGACATAGAGTCTCTATTAGGCGATCTCCCTAAAAAGGTTGAAGCGTTAAAAAATGAAGAAAACAAATTAATCGAAAGTGTCGAAAACGCAAAATCACGTTTAAAAGAACTAGATCTTGAATTAAATAAATGCGATTCATCGATTGAAGAAATCAAGGTTAA